>ULPV01039228.1_pt1 | contig 51568 bp, 71 predicted proteins | sample 1953831 | NCBI WGS metagenome assembly ULPV01 (sample SAMEA4835638, study PRJEB28245) | human gut metagenome | biome: gut microbiome; material: fecal sample | place: Denmark | collected 2008 | reverse complement strand
CTGATCATAAGAATACACTGTTGTTCCTTTTGTCAGTCCATTCATAACCTTCCTATTGGTCTATTTGATATGTTTTTCTTCCAGTTTCAATAACAATTCTCTCAGTACCTTCAAAGCTACCGCTGTAGACGCTCCACTGGCGTCCAGAAGCGGTGACAGTTCATTGATGTCACAACCTACGATATTTAACTCTCCTACCTTTAAAATCGCATCCAAAAGCTGAAGGAAGGTCACGCCGCCTGCCTCCGGTGTTCCTGTTCCTGGAAATACGGAAGGGTCCAACACGTCCAGATCCAATGTGAAATACACCGGCTTGCCTTTTAACTTCCGGATTACCTCTTCCAGTCCTTCAAAATCAAACTTATGGGTAATCACATGCTCCTTACCCCACTGAAACTCTGACCTGTCCCCACTGCGGATACCGAACTGATAGATTCTGTCATCTCCCACAATATCCCATACACGGTGAAGCACTGTGGCATGTGACAGGGCAGCCCCAAGATATTCTTCTCTCAAGTCAGCATGCGCATCAAAATGAATCACATGCAGGTCAGGATAATGTGCTGCCACACTTCTGACTGCACCTAATGTCACCAGATGCTCCCCGCCAATCATTAATGGCAGCTTGCCAGCCTGCATTATCTCTTCTGTAAAAGCCGTAATATCCGCCAGTGCCTTATTGGTATCGCCAAAACACAGCTCCAGATCGCCACCGTCAAATACAGCCGCATCTTCCAGATCAAGATCCTGATAAGGGCTGTAAGTCTCCAGACCATAGGATTCTGCTCTCATGGTTCTGCTGGCGAAACGTGTTCCCGGTCTGTAAGATGTCGTTGAATCAAAAGGCGCTCCAAAGATTACAATACGGGCTTCGTCAAATTCCTTATCGCATCCAAGAAAAGTCTCTACATTTCTCTCCATTTTCTCCACATCCTGTTTAATTAAAATTTTTATTTTCCACATCCTCAAGCATTTCTTCCACATAATTTGGAAGTGCAAATGCTCCTGCGTGGATTTCTTCATTATAGTATCTGGTCTTTAGACTATATGCTTTCCAGTCTTCTTTCCTCTGATCCTTGATCGGATGATACTTCTTTGAGGCGAAGCCAAAAAGCCAGTGACCGGATGGATACGTTGGAATATGCGCCTGATATACCTTGGCAATCGGAAAAGACTCTATGATTCTCTTATGTGCCCTCTGCATCGCATAGGCATCATCAGGATAAAAAGGACTCTCATGCTGGTTTACCATAATACCATCGGCTTTTAATGCTTTATTACAGCTGCCATAGAATTCCTTGGTAAAAAGTCCTTCACCCGGTCCAAAAGGGTCTGTAGAATCCACAAGGATCAGATCATAGGTATCCACATACTTCCTGATAAAGCGAAGCCCATCCTCATAATAAAGCTTCACCCTTGGATCCTGGAATCCACAGGCTGTCTGCGGCAGGAACTCCTTACACGCCTTTACCACTTCTTCGTCAATCTCTACCAGATCAATCTCTTCTATCTGCGGGTATCTGACCAGTTCCCTGACTGTGCCGCCATCACCGCCTCCGATTACCAGTACTTTACGAACACTAGGATGTACTGCCATCGGCACATGTACCATCATTTCATGATAAATAAATTCATCCTTTTCTGTCAGCATCATATAGCCATCCAGTGTCAGGAATCTGCCAAATTCCTTAGATTCAAAAATATCAATCCTCTGAAACTCTGACTGACTCGTATAGAGCTGCTTATCTACCTGTATTGAGAACTTCACATGTTCTGTATGATTCTCCGTAAACCACAATTCCATATTTATCTACTCCTCACTACCATATATTTTTAGATATTTTTGAAACGCAACATTACATATACAGAATTGTAAAGCTTTAATAAATGCATAAACAGGCACTGTATAGCCGTCACATTTCACAATTACCTAATATATGGTTTTTTCACATTTATCTTGCAGCGGAACGAATACCTTCCATTACATTGAGTCGATTTACTTCCATATCTTCCGGTCCTGTCATGGAACAGCCTTTTTCCTTGGCATATACGATATAATCCAGAATATCCTGTGTGATCAACTCGCCCGGTGCAAGAATGGGGATTCCTGGTGGATAGCACATGACGAATTCTGCACATACCATGTCCTTACAGTCTGCAAGAGGCAGAGACTGCTTGGGTGCATAGAACGCTTCCTGTGGAGAGTAAATAACCCTTGGATTGATATATTCTGCGGTCATCTGTCCTGCCCTGTCTTTTTTATACAATCGCCTGATCTCTGCCAGCGCACTTACCAGCCTCTCTATATCCCTTGGTCTGTCACCCACAGATACATACGCCAGAATATTACCGATATCACCAAATTCTGTCTGAATATCATACTCATCACGCAGCAGATCATAGACCTCTATTCCTGCAAGTCCTACCGCCAATGTATTTATGGAAAGCTTCGTTACATCAAAATCATATACAGAATCGCCATTTACCAGTTCACGGGAATATGCATAATAATCACCGATCTGATTGATTTCCTTACGGGCATATTCTACCATCTCTGTTACTTTGTCAAAGATCTCCTGTCCATGCAGCGCAAGATTCCTTCTGGAAATATCCAGACTGGACATCAGCAGGTAGGAACCACTGGTGGTCTGTGTCAGATTGATGACCTGCCGCACATAATCCTCATTGATATCCGGTCCCATTAACAGGAAAGAAGACTGGGTCAGGGAACCACCAGACTTATGCATACTGACTGCTGCCATGTCTGCGCCTGCCTCCATAGCCGTCATTGGTAAATTCTTATCAAAGTAAAAATGCGTTCCATGGGCTTCATCTACCAGTACTTTCATGCCATGGGCATGGGCAAGCTGTGTAATGCCTTTTAAATTAGAGCATATGCCATAATAAGTCGGATTGTTGACCAATACAGCCTTTGCGTCAGGATTCTCCTCAATTGCCTTTTGCAGGTCAGATATCTTCATGCCAAGGGCGATTCCCAGCTCATGATTCATATCCGGGTTCACATACACCGGAACCGCACCGCACAGAATCATAATATTAATCACACTTCTATGTACATTTCTAGGCAGAATGATCTTCTCACCACGCTTACAGACAGACAAGACCATACTCTGTACCGCAGATGTAGTTCCTCCCACCATAAAAAAGGCATGGGCTGCGCCAAAGGCATCTGCTGCCAGCTCCTCTGCTTCTTTGATCACAGAAACAGGATGGCAGAGATTATCCAGCATCTTCATGGAATTGACATCTACACTCAGGCATTTCTCACCTAAGAATGCAGTAAGATCCGGATTGCCTTTTCCCCTCTTATGCCCTGGCACATCAAAAGGCACCAGTCTCTGCGTCTTCATTCTCTCTAATGCTTCTAATACGGGAGCCTTACTTTGGTCTAACTTCATTTTCACATTATCTCCATTCGTTAAAAGATATTGGTACCGCTGAATATTTCAATCATTTCCTGCCTCAGATTGTTGCTGATCTGTAAGCGGGTCTTAGGTGGAATCTCATAAATATCAGAGTTGAACAGATAATTCTGTAAATCCAGCTCCTTGATGAGCATCTTGGTATGGAACATATTCGCCTGATATACATTGATATCTACCGCATCATATCTATCCAGGGTATTCTTATCAATGTAATCCTGGATAGATGTCATATGATGATCCATGAATATCTTCTTACCTTCTACATTTCTGGTAAAGCCACGCACCCTGTAATCCATCGTGATAATGTCGGAGTCAAAGCTGCCGATTAGGAAGTCCAGTGTACTAAGGGGTGTGATTTCGCCACAGGTTGCCACATCAATGTCTACACGAAAAGTCGCAATATTCGTTTCAGGATGATATTCCGGATAAGTATGGACTGTAATATGGCTTTTGTCCAGATGTGCCACAATCTCATCGTTATGATTAGATAGATGCAGCGTATCTTCAAAAGCCATTGCTGCACTGGCTGCGCTGTCACAGCCTGACGGTATCATATTATCCTCTGCTATGAGAAAGGTCACGCTCGCTCCCTGTGGCTCATAATCCTGCTTGGATACATTGAGCACATGGGCTCCTATCATTTCTGTCACATGGAACAAGATCTTAGTAAGACGCTCTGAATTGTACTGCTCATCAATGTAAGCAATATAATCCTTCTGCTCTCTTGCGCTTTTTGCATAACAGACATCGTAGATATTAAAACTCAGAGATTTTGTTAAATTATTAAATCCATATAATTTCAATTTGCCTTCCATGAATCTTACCCTTCCTCATATATGTTTTATGCGCTTCAAAGCCTCATTTATAAAATAAGACAAGTGAGTACCGCACCGATACTCACTTGTCAATCTTTTCACATATTATATACAGTATGCACAGGAAAAATCCTATGCGCCTTATGATACAGTGATTAGAGTCTATATAGCAAAATTCGTTTACTTTTACTACTCTTATTGATTTTCACAAGTGGGTCGTGCGTATAGCACATGGTTTATAGTAACCAACTTATAAAATACACATAGCCAATCAGATTTAGCTACAAATACGGACATAAGTCCAATCAATAAGGCTCCAATCGCCTTAATATTTGTTGTTATATTAAATATTCTCAACGAGTTTTATTATAGGGTATAACATACTGGAATGCAATCCCTTTTTTGCAAAATTCATGCAAAATCTGGAAATTACCATTACAGGGTCATCAGATAGTAATTAGGCAACACACCCCATTTCAGGTAAACGCTAGTTCAATACTCCACAACAGAGCACAACATACAAATTCTGTACAAAAAAACCGGGGAAGCATAAACTTCTCCGGTTTTCTATCCGTTTGAGCACTATAAAAATAAATTTACTGATTAGTTAGCCTTTGCAGCCTTAGCAGCTTTTAACTGCTCTGTCAGCATAGGAACGATCTTGTTTAAGTCGCCTACGATACCGTAATCAGCTACATCGAAGATAGGAGCTGTCTCATCTTTGTTAATTGCAATGATGATATCAGATTCTTCCATACCTGCTAAATGCTGAATAGCACCAGAAATACCGATTGCAAAGTATACGTTAGGACGTACAGTCTTACCTGTCTGACCTACCTGCAGGTCTTTGCTCTTCCAGCCAGCATCTACAACTGCACGAGAGCAGCTTACTGTACCGCCGATAGCTTCTGCAAGGTCATCAAGAAGCTTGAAGTTCTCAGCGCTTCCTACTCCACGACCACCAGATACAAGGATCTTAGCATCCATGATATCTACTGTCTCAGATAAGTTCTTAACTACTTTCAGGATCTCTACATACTTGTTATCAGGTGTGAATCCAGGATTGAACTCTTCGATAACAGCCTTAGCACCATCGTTCTTAGGAAGCTTCTGCATAACGCCAGGACGTACAGTAGCCATCTGAGGACGGAACTCTGGGCAAGCGATTGTAGCGATTGTGTTACCACCGAAAGCAGGACGAGTCATCAGTAACTGATTATGCTTCTGCTCTCTTCCAGGAATCGGGTTGATAGGGAAATCACCGATCTCAAGGGATGTACAGTCTGCTGTCAGACCTGTATGGATTCTTGCAGATACACGAGGACCAAGGTCACGTCCGATTGCTGTAGCACCTACTAACAAAATTTCAGGTTTATATTTCTCAACAACAGATGCTAATGCATGTGCATAAGGCTCTGTTCTGTATTCCTTTAATTCAGGATCATCTACCAGGATAACTCTGTCTGCACCATATGCAGCAAGTTCATCTGCAAGATCCTTAACACCACTACCTACTAATACTGCTGTTACTTCTGTTGATAATTTCTCAGCCAGTCTTTTGCCTTCGCCGATTAATTCAAGTGCGATACCGCTTACCTTGTTATCTACCTGCTGAGCAAAGACAAACACGCCTTTATATTCTTCTAAATTCATGTTGAACCTCCATATTTAATAGCACTTCGTATGTTCTAAATTAATGCATTATTAAATCACATGCTTCTCTTTTAACTTGTCCATGATATAAGTTACAGATTCGGAAGGATCTAAAGTAACCTTCTCGCCCTGTCCTTTTCTTACCTTATCAGATGCTCTTGCGATCTGTGTAGGTGAACCCTTCAGACCAAGGTTAGAATCTTCAACATCCTTTAAGTCTGCTCTGCCCCATACGGTAATGTCAGCCTTGAATGCATCGAAAATTCCGCCTGGTGTCATATAACGAGGCTCGTTTAATTCAGCAAGTGCTGTGATTAAGCAAGGCATTTTAGCTTTTAATACATGATATCTGTCATCATACTGACGCTCAACGATTACGCTGTCGCCTTCTACTTCGATCTTCTGTGCATAGGAGATTACAGGGATTCCAAGATGCTCGGAAATCTGAGGGCCAACCTGTGCTGTATCACCATCAATAGCCTGACGGCCTGTGATGATCAGATCATAGTCAAGGTTACGGATAGCGCCTGCAAGGGTCTGAGAAGTAGCCCATGTGTCTGCACCACCAAGTACTCTGTCTGTTACAAGGATTCCCTTGTCAGCGCCCATAGCAAGTGCTTCACGAAGTACTTCTTCTGCCTTAGGAAGACCCATTGTGATAACGGTAACTTCTGCACCGTACTGATCCTTTAATCTTAATGCTGCTTCAAGACCTGCTTTGTCATCAGGATTCATGATTGTAAGCATAGCTGCTCTATCAAGTGTACCATCAGGATTGAACTTAACGCCACCCTTTGTATCAGGTACCTGTTTAACACATACTACAATTTTCATTGTTATTCTCCTTATCAAACTTAATTTAGGGTTAGTTACACATTTATACTAAAGACGTGCACTCGAAAATCTACGATTTTCTCGTTCGCGCGTTGCGTTGCAACGTGCTCTACGCCATTACAAGCAACTGTTTTTCTGCGAGCAGAAAACTGTTGCTTTCATGTCTAGCACGTCTTACTTTAACAGATTCGCGGAGATTACCATTCTCTGAACTTCGCTGGTTCCTTCGTAGATCTCTGTGATCTTAGCATCTCTCATCATACGCTCTACTTCGTATTCTCTTGTATAACCATAACCACCATGTAACTGTACAGCCTTAGTTGTTACTTCCATAGCCATCTCTGCTGCGTATAACTTAGCCATAGCTGCTTCTACGTTGTAAGATGTCTTATGATCCTTTGTATACTGATCCTTTGTGCAAGCTGCCTTGTATACCATGAACTGAGCTGCCTGAGCCTTTGTAGCCATATCAGCAAGCTGGAACTGTGTATTCTGGAACTGTCCGATAGCACGTCCGAACTGTTTTCTTTCTTTTACATATGCGATTGTTCTCTCTAATGCACCTTCGCCAAGACCAAGTGCCTGAGCAGCGATACCGATACGTCCACCATCCAGTGTATGCATTGCGATACCAAAGCCCTTGCCCTGAGCACCTAACATATTTTCCTTAGGGATACGGCAATCTGTGAAGATCAGTTCGTATGTGGATGAACCACGGATACCCATCTTCTTCTCCTTTGTACCAAAGCTGAATCCAGGTGTGCCCTTCTCAACGATGAATGCGGAGATTTCCTTTGTCATTCTGCCACGCTTCTCAACCATACCTGTGATAGCGAAGATTACATATACGTCAGCTTCTTTACCATTTGTAATGAAGATCTTGGAACCGTTAAGTACCCATTCGTCACCATCTAATACAGCCTTTGTTTGCTGTCCCTGAGCGTCTGTACCAGCGCCAGGCTCAGTTAAACCGAAAGCACCGATCTTCTTGCCGCTTGCAAGGTCTGGTAAATACTTCTTCTTCTGATCTTCTGTACCGAATGTAAGAATAGGATCACAGCACAGAGATGTATGTGCAGATACGATAACTGCTGTAGTACCGCATACCTTAGCTAATTCTTCTACGCACATAGCATATGTTAAAATATCGCAGCCCTGTCCGCCGTATTCCTTTGGTACAGGAATACCCATGAAGCCTGCTTTTGCCATTTTCTCTACAGTCTCTCTAGGGAAAACTTCTGTCTCATCCACTTCAATTGCAAGAGGCTTAACCTCTTTTTCAGCGAACTCTCTGAACAGAGCTCTCGCCATCTCATGCTCTTTACTTAATGTAAAATCCATGTTAAAAATCCTCCATTATCTATAATCTCATAAATCCGACCAAGGGAGCTGTCCTACCAGCTCCCTTGGCCGATCTTATATTAACTCTTATTTACTGTAATCGTAGAAGCCAGCGCCTGTCTTCTTACCAAGCTTACCTGCACGAACCATCTTTCTAAGAAGTGGTGAAGGAGCATACTTGGAATCGCCTGTCTCAGCATAGATTACTTCCATGATAGCAAGCACGATATCAAGTCCGATGTAATCGCCAAGTGCTAAAGGTCCCATAGGATGATTTGCACCAAGCTGCATAGCTACATCAATATCCTTAACGCTTGCAACACCTGCTGCATATACGTTGATTGCTTCGTTGATCATAGGGATCAGGATTCTGTTTACTACGAAACCTGCTGCCTCGTTAACCTCTACAGGTGTCTTGCCGATCTCTGTAGCGATTGCCTTGATCTTCTCAACTAATTCCTTAGGTGTATTAGCACCTGCGATAACTTCTACTAACTTCATTCTGTCAGCAGGATTAAAGAAATGCATACCTACTAAAGGACGGTCAAGACCTGCACCCATCTCTGTGATAGACAGAGAAGATGTATTTGTAGCAAAGATACAATCAGGTTTTACAATGTCCTGTAATTCCTTGAATGTTGTCTTCTTGATTTCCATCTTTTCAGGAGCAACTTCGATTACCATATCACAATCTGTACAGATATCCTTTAAGCCAGTTGTGATCTTGGCAGCGATTGCGTCTGCCTTTTCCTGTGTGATCTTTTCCTTGCCTACGAGGAAGTTAAGATTCTTTAAGATCTTAGCCTTACCGCCATCAGCAAATTCCTGCTTAATATCACATAAGCATACTTCATAGCCATCGGTCATTGCAAAAGCCTGTGCAATACCGGAGCCCATTGTACCAGCACCAATAATACCTACTTTCATTGAAAGTTCCTCCTTGTATTATGAATCATATATTTTAATTTAGTTGAATTAGCAATTCTTGAATGGCTCTTTTACCTTTTCCTTATTCTTGTCAAGGAAGAAAGCCATACCATACTTCTGATCTTCTGTCTCGAAGCAGTCACCAAAAAGCTTCTCTTCGATTACGATTGCTTCATCCATATCTGCGTCTAAGCCTTCGTTAATAGCCTTCTTGCAGTTGCGAACAGCGATAGGAGCGTTCTTTGCGATAGTAGCTGCCATCTTCTCTGCTGCAGGCATTAACTCTTCTGCAGGATATACAGCGTTTACAAGACCGATTCTGTATGCTTCATCTGCCTTGATATTTCTGGCTGTATAGATCATCTGCTTAGCCATACCAGCACCTACGAGACGTGCAAGTCTCTGTGTTCCACCAAATCCAGGTGTGATACCAAGACCTACTTCAGGCTGACCAAATACTGCATTCTCAGAACAGATTCTGATGTCACAGCTCATGGAAATCTCGCATCCACCGCCAAGTGCAAAGCCGTTAACTGCTGCGATAACAGGGATAGGGAATGTTTCCAGTTTGCGGAACACATCGTTACCCTTCTTACCGAAAGCTTCGCCTTCAGCCTTGGTCAATGTGCTCATCTCTCCGATATCTGCGCCTGCTACGAATGATTTAGCGCCTGCTCCTGTGAGGATAAGGCATCTTACTTCGTCAAGGTTTACAGCATCCAGAGTTGCATTTAATTCATCAAGTACCTGAGAATTTAATGCATTCAAAGCCTTTTCACGGCTGATGGTGATCTTACCAACTGCGCCGTTCTGCTCATATACTATATATTCCATGTTCGAATCTCCTTAATATTAGTCTCTCTCAACGATTGTAGAGCAGCCCATACCGCCACCGATACAAAGTGTTGCAAGACCCTTCTTAGCATCTCTCTTCTGCATCTCATGAAGCAGTGTAACAAGGATACGGCATCCGGAAGCTCCAACAGGGTGTCCAAGTGCGATAGCACCACCGTTTACATTCAATACATCATTGGAGAATTTCAGATCAGCCTGTACTGCTAATGACTGTGCTGCGAATGCTTCGTTAGCTTCGATCAGGTCAAAATCATTAATATCCATACCAGTCTTAGCAAGAACCTTCTTTGTAGAAGCTACAGGACCTACGCCCATGATAGAAGGATCTACACCGCCAAGAGCACCAGCTACCCATGTAGCCATAGGCTTAACACCTAATTCCTTAGCTTTCTCTTCGCTCATAACAACGATTGCTGCTGCACCGTCATTGATACCTGAAGAGTTAGCTGCTGTTACGATTCCGTCTGGTTTGAAAGCAGGACGTAACTTGGCGATGCTTTCCTTTGTTGTACCAGGACGAGGACCTTCATCTGTATCTACAATGATTGTTTCTTTCTTCTTCTTAACTTCTACAGGAACGATTTCATCCTTGAACTTGCCTTCAGCCATAGCCTTCTCGCACTTCTGCTGTGACCATGCTGCAAACTCGTCAAGCTGTTCTCTTGTAAGACCATACTTCTCTGCTACGTTCTCTGCTGTAATACCCATATGATAGTTGTTGAATGCATCCCATAATGCATCGTTAACCATGGTATCTACTAATGTAGCATTGTTCATTCTATATCCATAACGTCCCTGCATAGCAGCGTAAGGAGCCATAGACATGTTCTCCATACCACCTGCAACAACGATATCAGCATCGCCTGCCTTAATCATCTGTGCAGCCATGTTTACACAGTTCAGACCAGAACCACATACAACGTTAACTGTAACTGCCGGTGTTTCGATAGGAAGTCCAGCCTTTAAAGCTGCCTGACGTGCTACGTTCTGTCCTAAACCAGCCTGGATAACACATCCCATATATACATGATCAACCTGCTCAGGAGCTACGCCTGCTCTCTTAAGAGCTTCCTTAATTACAATAGAACCAAGTACTGGTGCCGGAGTTGTGCTTAATGCACCGCCCATAGTACCGATTGCTGTACGACATGCGCCTGCTAATACGATTTTCTTTGACATTACCAATTCCTCCATTTGTTTTAAAAGAGTTTCTGCCCACGGCTACCGTGGACATACGTTTTACGCTTGATTGTTATTTTTATCACAATCATTGTCATTATTTTATCACATTGTTAAAAAAAAAGCAATCTATTTATACCGGATATTCGATATTTTGTTAACAAATTTTTATCAGCTTTTTTGTTGATTATTCAGAGGAATCCTGTGTTCCATCCTTTATACTCTTTTCATAGGATTCTACTGCCGGATCGCGCATTCCATACTGCCTCTTCCATTCCTTTGTCGCATCATCACGCACGACTTTGCTCCGATGTGCGTGCAAAAACTGTGCAAGCTGGTAGAAATCTATCCATATTTCATTATCACACTCTTTCTGGGATTCATCAAAAATAAGCTGCAATCCTACATGCAAATGGACTGTCTCAATATTATTTACATTCTCTGTATCACTGTAGCCGGTGTGCCCCATATAACCGATCACATCTCCGGCAGTTACAATATCCCCTATTTCCAGCCCCTCTGCATAAGGTCTGTTCTGTCTTAAGTGTGCATAATAGTAATATCTTTTCTTATCAAAACTCCGGATACCGATACGCCAGCCTCCATATCGATTCCACCCGAGAGCTTCCACATAGCCTGATTCGGTTGCTATGATCGGGGTTCCCACAAGTCCCATCATATCATGTCCCAGATGAGGTCTGCGATACCCGAAGCTTCTCGATGCACCAAAGTCATCATAATCCTGATAGTCAAATCCTTCCGCTATGGGAGAATAGGCTTTCAGTCCGTATTGGTGTTCCCATGCTGTCTGACCATCGAACTTTTCACCTTCTATTTCATATTCTCCTAACATTCCTCCCAATACCGCATTATATGCTTCATAATAGTATGTGAAATGTTTGTATTTCTGTGTCAGTTTTTCATAACTTGTTGTCTGATCCGCTAAAGCCTGTGCCACCTCTTCTATATACTTCAATGATTTATCATTGAACTCTCCGCCACCTTTTACCGCAGCATAGGCAAGCAACGTGATCCAGTTAAGGTGTACTTCATCCCGGTAGCTTTCTATATCCAGCATACATGCTTTTTTCAATGCCTGTGTGCTGGCATTGAATTCAACCCACTTAATGTAATCCCCATCTGCGGCAACTGCTGCTTCGTTTTGTCTGATTTGGTATAAAACTGCTCCAATGCATATTACAAATGCCACGATACCGATTAATTCAAGTCTTTTTTTCACATGCTACCTCATATTTTTACACCATTATTGCAATATATGAAACAACATTCCCCAATATGTAAAACAGGTACCGGATTACTCCGATACCTGCTACTATTGTCTTTCATTCAATTGTTATTAATTTTCAGGCTCGATCAATCCGTATGTATTGCCTTTACGCTTATATACTACATTGACCTCATCTGTCTCAGCATTGCAGAATACAAAGAAATCATGTCCTAACAATTCCATCTGAATACATGCATCTTCTGCATACATAGGTTTAATATCAAATTTCTTTGTACGAACGATTTTGATCTCGTCCTCGTCTTCTTCTATTTCCTTATTCAGGAAATCGGTTCTTAAACTTGCTGCACCTGCCTGCTGTTCTGCTCTGAATTTATTCTTGTACTTCTTTAACTGTCTCTCTATCACTTCTGCGGCAAGGTCTATAGATACATACATATCGTTGCTGACCTGCTCGGAACGAATGATATTTCCCTTAATAGGAATCGTGACCTCGATCTTCTGTCTTTCCTTCTCAACACTAAGTGTTGCGTGTACCTCCGTTTCTGGTGTGAAGTATTTCTCCAGCTTACCAATCTTGTCCTCTACTGCTGCCTTTAAGCCAGCCGTTACATCGATGTTCTTTCCGCTGATAATAAATTTCATGATGCCACATCCCTTCGTACTTATTCTCATAAGCTGTTTTAACAACTTATGATATATGGAGCATTTTACAGAATACAATAGATTGTATCTCTAACCATCTCCTATATTGTATATTGATTATAACATATCCTGTAATTTTTTCAATGTTTTTTGTGCTATTTTCCAAATTTAATAGTAAAGAAATAAAATTTTTATACATTTTTCGACATTAAAAAAGTCAATGTCTTTTTCCCTTTTTTTTACAAAAAAGCAAATTTTATGAGTCATGCACAAAACGTCCGTTTGTAAATTAACCGTAAAAAATCCACCTCTTTTTCATATTTTTTATGTGGATAATGTGGATAACTTGGTGTATAAGTCTATTTTTCAATGTTTCCGACTTTTTTTGATGTGGATATTTTGTGAACGTATAAAAAAATGACTGTTGTGTCACAAATACAATTTCTATCAATTTTGTGCATTCTGCTAATAACAGTTTTTATTATTTGAACCACACCATTAATAATGAATCTAAAAAAGCGGTATCTCACGATACCGCCTCCCTAATCTATGTTCCATATGTTTAGAAAATTCTTCTTACTGCAAGAATACTTCTGTAATTTGCATTTGAAATAATAATTCCTGTCTTGCTGGTACTTGCATGTACAATCTGTCCATTGCCAATGTAGAGAGCTACATGTCCTGAATAACATACAATATCACCCGGCTGTGCATTTGCCAGTCCACCTACATCATATCCCTTGCTTCTTAAGGCTGATGAAGAATGTGGCAGGCCTACACCAAAGTTCGCATATACGCTCATTACAAATCCTGAACAGTCTGTTCCATTTGTAAGACTGGTGCCACCATATACATACGGGTTGCCAACGAACTGTGTTGCATAGTCAATAACTGCTTTACCCATTTCACTGCCTGCTGAACTTGCTGCTGTAACCTGCGCTGCTTCGATCACAGCTTCTGTCTGAGCCTGCTTCTGTGTAGTCTGTTCTGCTGCCTGTGTTGCTCTGGCTGCCTCTGTAGCCTGAGCTGCTGCTCTGGCTTCTTCACGTTCCTTTGCTTCTTCAGCTAATCTGGCTTCCTCTTCTTCCTTAGACTCTGCATGTACAAAATCTGTTCTCAGATTTACATACTCTCTGGATACATAGCCATCACCTTCTTCGATTGCTACCTTTACCCATCCGTCAAGTTCCTCAACCACTACAAGTTCTTCTTCAATAGGAACCAGACCTAATACTGCTGAATCTGTACTTGCTTCCTGTCTAACCTTAAGAGTAGTTGTATTAACAACTGCATATGTTGTTCCTACTTCCTTTGCAAGTGCCTGTGCCTCATCACCTGTTACACAGTACTCAGCTTTAACATATCCTGAACAATTACCTGATGTAATCTTATACCATCCATCAACTTCTTCTTCAAATTCACCTACAGATTTATCATAAAGCTTACCTACGATCTCTCCTTCCTCGCTTGGAATGCTTCTGACATTGACATAGTTATTAACTCTCGCTATAACAAGTCCTCTGAAATCCTGTTCATCCTCAGATGCTGTCTCTGTAGTCTCCTCTGTTTCCTCTTCCGTGGTTTCTTCCTCAGTAGTCTCTTCTTCCGTATCTGCTTCTGATTCAGATTCTTCCGTAGATTCCTCCGTCGTTTCTTCTTCATAGATGTCTGTTGCAGAGAAACCGGCACTTAAACTGTCTGATGTTCCTTTATCTGAACTGTCTGATACAGAATCCACTAAAGCACGAACTGTATCGGAATCAGCTACTGTTGTTTCTTCCTGAGCAGGTTCTTCTGCCATTGCTACTTTCTCAGCAGCAATAACAATATTGGGCTGTATACCGGACGCACTCTCCAGATATGCAATATTCTGGATAACTTCCTGTGTAAGCTCCTGTATTGTAGTACCTTCCTCCAGTACAACTGCAATTCCTGCTGCCGGTAATGTGGAAGGCTGACTGATCTTTGCCTGTATAGAAGTATAATATCCGGAAAGAGCAAATGTACCAGCTAAAGCACACGCTGCAATCCTTATACCATGTTTATTCATCCATTTCTTCCTCCAACGTGAATAGAATTACCCTCATAAATTATTTGTACAATCTTTGTTACGATTTGTTACAAATTTATTACACCCAAAAAATAAATTAACATATATTGTAACAAATGTCAAGTTATGCGGTGTACCAATTTTAACCAGTGGAAGAGAAATTATGTTACCCGTTTTGTATATTTTGACGAATATTACTGTCTTATTAAGTAATTTTGTGCCGAAGTGACAGCATTTGCCCCATCTGCGACAGCAGTAATGATCTGTCTGAGTGCTTTCTGCCTTATATCACCTGCTGCATATATGCCTGCTGCCGAGGTTCTGCAGGATTCATCCGCTATCACATATCCCTTCTCGTCCATCTCAACCAACCCCTTGTACATTTCTGTATTTGGCTGTATTCCAACCGCGATAAAGATACCATTTACTGCAAGTTCATTTGTTGAATTTTCCTGATTATGGTAAACTATAATTTTTTCTACCATATCATCACCTGTAATCTCTTTTACCTCACAATTCCACAGAATTTCCACATTTTCCATGGACATAAGCTTTTTCTGCAAACTATCTGCTGCACGCAGAGAATCTCTCCGATGGATCAAATACACCTTTTGGCATAGTCCTGCGAGGAAAATCGCATCCTCAACTGCAACATCACCACCGCCTACAACTGCCACTGTTCTCTTTCGGAAAAAGGCACCATCACAGGTTGCACAATAAGACACTCCTGCACCTGCCAGTTTCATTTCACCTTCTACCCCCAGCATTGCATGTGCCGCACCTGTTGCCAGAATAAGTGTCCTTGATTCAAAATCTCCCTCTTCTGTATGGACAATTTTTGTTTGTCCTTTATCTTCTATGGATAAAACATTTGCTGTGACAAAGTTTACTCCAAGCTTATCTGCATGTTCACGAAACTTTTCACTGATCTCGCTGCCACTATTCTGCGGCAGACCCAGATAATTATCTACCTCATAGGTTGTCAATACCTGTCCACCACTGATCGGGCTTCTGTCAATTACTGCCAGTGAAAGTCCAGCTCTTACACCGTAAATTGCAGCTCCAAGTCCTGCCGGGCCTGAACCAATAATTAAAATATCGTACATATTAAATCCATCCTCCATCTAATGTTATGATTTGTCCGGTCAAATAATCATTTCCATCACATAACTGTACCACAAGCTGTCCAACCTCCTGTGGTTTTCCCATTCTGTCCGCCGGAATCTCATCTATTAATGCCTGTCTTTCTTCTTCGCTGAAACACTGGTTCATATCTGTATCAATTACACCACAGGCAATTGCATTTACCTGTATATTGCTTGGTCCTAATTCTTTGGCAAGTGCCCTGGTAAACGCATTCATACCGCCTTTAGATGCAGAATATGCCACTTCCATAGAAGCGCCTACATTTCCCCAAACAGAAGAAATATTAATTATTTTGCCCTTTTGCTGCCGTATCATACCGGGTAATGCCTCTTTACAGGTAAGGAAACAACTATCCAGATTCGTACGCATTACCTGCTGCCATTCCTCATAGGACATATCTGTCAACAGCCCAATATATGAGATTCCCGCATTATTGACAAGCACGTCTAATCTTGGAATCTCACTAAACATCTTCTGTACGGCTTTCTCCTCATAAACAGGAAAAGCGTAGCATTTGCAGGTAACCTGACAGCTATCCTCCAAATGATACGCCAGCTTCTCCAAGAGTTCCAGATTATGATGGCAAGTCAGATACAGATCATATCCTGCCTGCGCCAATGCGGTAGCAACTGCTGCCCCAATCCCCCGTGATGCTCCAGTCACCAATGCTTTTTTCCGTTCCATAATAATCATCATGCCTTTCCGTGTGAAAAATTCATTTTTCACACTATACCCCGTCTTTCTGAAACCTACTGATCCTGTGTACGTTCTTTACGCATAAACCTCATGCGCTGATAGTAATTATAAATACATAAAAATAAAATTGTTGGAATATTATACAATGCAAAATGCAGAAAAGCTGTCAATGTATCTACTACAGCAATTCCATCCCTGATATTATGCAGATTCTGTATCAGAAATATAACCGACAGTACAAATACTAGCATTGGAAGAATAAGCCCTCCAAATGTCCATCTCATTTTCGATACTGTCATCTGCAATACTATTGTAATTGCAAAAGCTGCTGCAACTAATATAATACTCCCTAAATTCCCCATTTTAATATCCATGCCTTTCCCCCTCACTAATACTCATTATAGCATATCTGTTCTGCGAATGGCAGTGACGATCCCCCTTTCTTCATGCTGCCCTAGAAAACAAATCTATTTTCTTCTGTAGATATCAATTCCTGTTCACGAAACAGGCTGTCAACTGCACTTTCATATACCGCCATTTTCTCTGCCTTTTGGATTTTCTTTCTATATTTATCCGGTTCTGCAAAAAGCCGGCTCATATAGAACCATAACTCTTTCATACGGTATAATGCATTTTTATCACCTGACAGGGTATTCCGATAACCATTAAGGACTTCATCATGGAACTGTCTCAATGTCTTTTTGTCCATATTTTTACCAGTTCGGATCCTTATTGCCAGTCCGGGATCAGCAATCAGTCCCCTGCCTAACATACATGCCTGTAACTTTGGAAAACGTTTCCTTATCTTATCATAATCCCCTGCATTAAAGATATCTCCGTTATAGCAGATCGGACAATCCAGTCGTTCAAAGGCTTCCTCTACCGTTTCCAAATGTGGTGTATTTTTGTAAAAATCCTGTCTGACTCTCGGATGTATGATCAATTCTGAAACAGGAAATCTTCGGTATACCTCCAAAAGATCCATCCATTCCTGCCACTGCTGTATACCGATTCTGGTCTTAATAGAAACAGGTATCGGTGATTTCTCATATATTTCATCCAAAAATTTTGTAAGTGCCAGCGTATCTTCCAACATACCTGCACCTTTATGCTTGGAGGTAACTGTTGCTGAAGGGCATCCGCAATTTAAGTTTACCTGCGTATATCCCATCTGTGCCAGCTCCTGTGCGGTCTTTAGGAAATCCTGAGCAGAAGCTGTCAGTATCTGTGGAACCACATCCAATCCCTCATTATGTTCAGGCATAACATCCTGTATTTCCTTATGATTAAGTGTCTTATCCTTATGCGGCGACAGAAAAGGAGTATAATACCGGTCAACTCCACCAAAATAATGTGCATGAGCCTTTCTATATATATAAGCAGTAACTCCCTCCAATGGAGCCATATCATATCGCATACTTTTCCTCCGCTTTCAATCTGCCTGTTGTTGTCTTGCCGGCAGATTTGTTTCTTATTGAAAGCATAAAATATGCCTCTATTACTTGTCAATATTTTTGCAAATATAAATTATCCCTGACTATATATCCGGTCAAATGTCTGTCTTATGATTTCTACAATTTCCATGAACATTTTTGAGTGATATCTGTCATTGCGGTAAACAACTGCAATCTGTCTACGAAATGTGTTATGACTGACCTGATAAAATCTGATCTGCTCTGATCGATAAATATGTGTAGAAAAGAAATCCGGTAACAGCGCGATGCCTATTTGTTCTGCTGCCAGATTTCTTACAGTTTCTGAAAAAGTACATGTACAGACAATTCTTGGTACAATTCCCGCCAATTGCAGACATTTACGACTGGTCTGTCCAAAATAAGATTCCTCCGGCAGCATGATAAAACCATATTCCTGCAGATCTTCTAATGCAACCTTGCCTCTTTCCTGTTCAAAAGGTGATTTTCCAATGTAACTTACTGGTACTGCAAGACACATACCCTCATCTGTGATGACTTCATTATGATAGGTTACTGTATCTGTCCTGGGAATATCCATGATCATATCTACATGATCCGTTTCCAACAATGTTGTGAGTTCATTCGCAGGTTTCTCAATTAATTGTATTTCACAGGAAGGATAGGTTTCGTATACCTTTTTTAACATTTTCGGAGTAACACTTATAGTAAAGGTAGTATTATGATAATCAATGAATGATTAAATGAAAGGATCTTTCTATGAAAAACAAACTATTAAAATCTATGGATTTATTTCTTTATTTTGCCAAAATCGGCTGTTTTACATTTGGTGGAGGATGGAGTATTATTGCACAAATGCAGGAAGAATTCATTAATAAACGTCACACATTGACCGAAGAAGAATTGCTGGATATCACTTCCGTTGCCAAATCACTTCCGGGTATCATGATTACAAATATTTCTGTTATCTTCGGATACCGTACCGCTGGAATACCGGGAGCCGTCATGGCTACCTTGGGAATGGCTACCCCTTCTGTTGCAATTCTTACAGTTGTTACAATGCTATATAACTATATCAAAGATAATCTGTACATCGGCTATATGTTAAGCGGTATTCGTTCCTGCGTCATACCTATTATTGCAGCCTCTGTCATCAGTCTGTGGAAAAGCGCTGTAAAAGATACATATTGCATTCTGTTATGCCTGACCTCATTTGTCTTAAGTGCATTTATAGGTATTGGAAATATAGAAATTATGCTGATCAGCCTGGCTGTCGCATGTATTCTGGCATTTAGGAGGAAATCCAATGGAACTCATTAGTCTTTTTGTTGTATTTATAAAAATAGGATTTACCAGTTTTGGTGGAATGTCTATGGTGCCAATTATTAATCAGGAAATGTTAAGCCACGGCTGGATGACTTCAGAAGACGTTGCCAATATACTGGCAATTGCAGAGATGACACCGGGACCTTTAGGATTAAATTGTGCTACTTTCGCCGGAATGCAGGTTGCCGGTGTATTAGGTGGAATAATCGCCGTTCTTGGAGTGCTCACCCCCGCATTTACCACCACAATGCTTGTTGCTGCCTTTTATCAGAAGTTCAAAGAAACCAGATTCATGAGCAGTGTACTCTATGTAATCCGTCCAGTCTGCATCGGACTCATGATCGCAGTCATTCTATCTCTTAGTGAAACTACTTATTTAGATAACACAGCCTTACACTTGTCCTCACTTACTCAGATACTTGAGTTGAAAAATATCATCGTTGGAATTTTGTCCCTAGTCCTGTTATTGAAATATAAAAGAAATGTGATTCAGGTAATCTGTATTAGCGCAGTCGCAGGGCTGTTACTACATCTGCTCCCTGTATAAACGCAGTACATGTTGAAAAAATGTCAAAAAACCGTCTTCAACAGCGACCTGTTCTAATTCCTCTGCTGGCAGATCATAATAATACTTATTTGTTTTCAGATCAATAGAAAGGCTATCCAGTGGAAAGCCTTTTTTTCTAACCGGACTATGTGGTATAGCTGCTATTATGAACTTCTCGCTTTCCATTGAAGGTTCCATCGCTTCATAAGTATGGTTTTCATCTATAATAAAACAAATAGCATTCTTATATCGTGCTATAAGATTCCCATATTTCTTCGCCAAACCAGAATAATAATCTATCATTTGTTCATCAGATAAATACTTTCCATTGACCGTTCTCACATGCACTCCAGGCTGTATCTCGTCTGGTACATTATCAATATACATCCCTGAATCACAGGAAAACACCGGAATATGAAATACATTATAATAGATTTGTGCCTTTTGTCTGGCATTTTCCAATGGTGTCTTCCCATCCTCCGGTGCATTGGGAATCCTATATCCCTCTGTTTTTAAATCATTCAAGCTGATCAACTCTATATCTAATTGTTCAAGGCGATGTTTCATTGCTGACAATTTAGCCTGATTACCCGTTCCATATAGTACTTTCATTTTCAGATTACCTCACATGAACATTGTATTAAATATTATAAAAAAAGCTTTACCACATGTAAATATGGGTAAAGCTTTTTGAAATTTGCAATAGCAAATATTATCTCTTTGAGAACTGTGGTGCACGACGAGCTGCCTTTAAGCCGTACTTCTTTCTTTCCTTCATACGAGGATCACGTGTTAAGAAGCCTTCCTTCTTAAGAACTGGTCTGTAATCTGCATCTGCCTGTAATAAAGCTCTGGAGATACCATGTCTTATAGCACCTGCCTGTCCTGTATAGCCACCGCCACATACATTAACAAGTACATCGAACTTCTCAAGTGTATCTGTAGCTACTAAAGGCTGACGAACGATAGTCTTTAATGTTTCTAATCCAAAATATTCATCAATATTTCTCTTATTGATTGTAATGTTACCTGTACCAGGTACTAAGTATACTCTAGCGATAGCTTTCTTTCTTCTACCTGTACCATAATATCTTGAAGCATTTGCTGCCTTTGCCATTTTAATATCCTCCTTTATTTGTCCCTTTGATTAAAATGTCAACACTTCAGGTTTCTGAGCTGCATGATTGTGCTCTGATCCTGCGTATACATAAAGTTTCTTGTACATTTCTCTTCCTAAAGGTCCCTTAGGGAGCATTCCCTTAACAGCATGCTCAATAACCTCTACCGGCTTCTTGTTCAACTTCTCTCTTAAAGTTGTTTCCTTCATGCCGCCTACATATGCGGAATGCTGATAATAAATCTTCTGATCAAGCTTTCTTCCTGTTACAGAAATCTTCTCAGCGTTGATTACGATTACATAATCTCCTGTATCAATATGAGGTGTGAAAATAGCCTTATTCTTACCTCTTAAAACCTTAGCAACTTCTGCAGCCAAACGTCCTAATGTCATACCTGTAGCATCTACTACATACCATTTTCTATCAATTGTAGCTGGGCTAGCCATAAATGTTTTCATTATGTTACCTCCATATAATAAGCCAACGGCTCTCCTATCATTGGTCTACCCTGTACGAATCCTTCCGACACGGAATGTCCGGCCGTATCATCCACCATTCACAGGTTACCATTATACATTAGACACTATGATTTAACATAACATCGGGGCTTTGATATCATCCAAATGCATACTGTCACAGTTGTTTATTATATTATACGATACTGTATGTGTCAAGATTTTCCGGTGATTTTTTTAACAAAAATCACTTTTTTCAAATTCGTATGCATACAATGTCAACCCACATGCCGGGGCAGTTGGTCCTGCCTTCTGCCTGTCCAGAGCACTTAATATCTGCGGTATCTGCTCAGGTTCCAGATTGCCCCTTCCAACTTCCATTAAAGTGCCGGCAATGATCCTGACCATATTATACAAAAAACCAGAACCTGTTACCCGGATCGTAATCATATCTCCGTCTTTACTTACCTTTAAGGAATATAGTGTCCTTACCGTAGTTTCTGCTACTGTATTCACACTACAGAAGCTTTTAAAGTCATGCTCACCTACTAAATAATCTGCCGCTTTCTGCATTTTTTCAACATCAAGCGGCACATATGTAAAATGAGCATATAATCTTAACGTAGGCAACGGAAACTCACGATTCAATATCCTGTACTCATAAGTTTTTCTGCTGTTGCAGTGTCTTGGATGAAAGTTCGAAGGTACTTCTCTGGAATCCTGTATTCGAATATCCTGTGGGAGGCGTTGATTTAGTGCATAGGAAATTTTATTTCCCGGCATTCTTGCTTCTGTGTCAAACACTGCAATATTTCCCAGTGCATGTACTCCCGTATCTGTTCTCGAAGCTCCGGTTACATGAATATCTTCCTTCAAAAGATCAGACAAAGTATCATTTAAAACTGATTCTACTGTGACTACATTAGGTTGTATCTGCCAGCCATGATACTGTGTACCATCATATGCAACGGTCAGCATAATTCTTTTCATAACATACCTACTATCTTACCTGCAGCAATTCCGGCAGCCAGATAACATGCCACAATTGCATACGCAATATAATCTCTATGTTCATAATGTAACGGTTTCATCTTGGTCCGATGTTCTCCACCACGGTAACATCTCGCCTCCATTGCCATTGCAAGATCATTTGCCCTTCTAAACGCAGAAATAAACAGTGGAACCAACAAGGGCACCATACTTTTTGCTTTTTTTACCAAATTACCACTTTCAAAATCAGCACCTCTTGCAATCTGTGCTTTCATGATCTTATCTGTTTCTTCCAGTAAAATAGGAATAAATCTCAAAGCAATGGACATCATCATTGCAATTTCATGGACAGGAACTTTGATTTTCTTTAAAGGTCCCATCATTTTCTCCATCGCATCTGTCAGTTGATTAGGTGTTGTTGTCAACGTCATAATAGAAGATCCTATGATAAGAAAACTAAGGCGCACTGCCATCAATCCGGCTAAACGTAATCCTTCTTTGGTTATTGTAAGTTTCCAGAATGTAACAACCGGCTTCCCAGGCGTCAACAATAAATTACAGATAACCGTCAGAAGCAAAAGGAAAACAATTGCCTTCATACCTTTTACCATAAATTTAAATGGAACCTTTGACAATTTTATTACTATGATCAAAAATATGGCTGCCACTGCATATCCTGCAATATTATCAAATACGAACAAAGAAATGATAAAAATGAGCGTTGTCGCCAGCTTCACCCTCGGATCAAGTTTATGTATTATTGAATCTGCCTGATAATACTGACCAAGTGTAATATCTCTTAGCATTTTATGTCACCATTATCCCTTTCTTTTCTGCACAAGCTGCGCAAAATAACGTTCTATCTCTGCCTTTGCCTCATCTATGGTCGTAACATCATCACTGACTGCCATTCCATGATCCTGCAGTTCCTTCATGATATAAGTTACCTGTGGCGCTGCCAATCCGATTTTTTCAAGTTCTGTATAGTGTCTGAATACTTCCCTTGGTGCATCATCATACATAACGCTTCCTTTGTTCATAACAATGATACGATCTACATATTTTGCAACATCGTCCATACTGTGTGACACCAGAACAACTGTAATTCCCATCTGCTCTTTCAGACTCGCAATCTGATCCAGTATCTCATCCCTGCCTTTTGGATCCAGTCCGGCCGTAGGCTCGTCCAGTATTAATACATCCGGTTTCATAGCAAGTACACCTGCAATCGCCACCCTACGCTTCTGTCCTCCCGACAGGTCAAAAGGAGATTGATAAAAGTATTCATCCTCTAATCCTACAAGCTTCAATGCCTCATACGCACGCAGCTGTACTTCTTTCGATGTAAGACCCAGGTTTTTGGGTCCAAAACATACATCAGAAAATACATCTGTTTCGAACAGCTGGTGCTCCGGATACTGAAATACCAATCCTACCTTACTCCTTAACATTTTCTTGTCAAAACCATCGGAATCAATGTCTTCACCATTAAAATAAATCGTACCTGATGTCGGTTTCATAAGACCATTTAAATGCTGTACCAGCGTCGATTTACCTGATCCCGTATGACCGATCAGTCCAATAAACTGTCCATCCGGTAATACAAGATTAACATCCTTCAATGCTGCTACAGCCATCGTAGTATCTTCACCATATATATGACTGACATGATCTAAAATAATAGGCATATTATAATCACCTTTCTCTAATTTTGAAGTTCCCTGACACATTGGAGCATGGCATCCCTGAATTCTTCCTTAGTCAGGATTCCTTCTGAAACAGGAAATCCCTCTTCTCTTAATTCATGTGCCAGTAAAGTTACCTGCGGCACATCCAGTCTCAACGCCTTTAATTCATCCACCTTTGAAAAAACTTCTCTCGGTGTTCCCTGCAAAGTTACTTTGCCTTTATCCATTACATAAACTTTATCAGCATAAATGACTTCTTCCATATAATGAGTGATCAAAATAACTGTAATTTTTTCAACATCATTTAATGCACGGATTGCACGGATTACTTCCTTCCTGCCCTGCGGATCCAGCATGGCTGTAGGTTCATCCAAAACAATGCACTTGGGATGCATTGCAATTACGCCGGCAATTGAAACACGCTGCTTTTGTCCACCTGACAGTTTGTTAGGTGAGAATTTTCTAAATTCATACATTCCTACTGCTTTAAGGCTTTCCTCTACGCGTTGCCATATTTCTTTTGTCTCAATTCCCATATTTTCAGGTCCGAATCCAACATCCTCTTCTACGATCTGTCCTATAATCTGATTATCCGGATTCTGAAAAACCATTCCTGCCGTCTGTCTGATATCCCATACATTCTCTTCCCTGGCAGTATCTTTCCCATCTACCCATACGGTTCCCTCTGAAGGATACAGTATGGCATTCATATGCTTTGCAAGTGTTGACTTTCCAGAACCATTATGCCCTAAAATTGCTACGAAATCACCCTGTTCTATGTCCAGATTTACATCATCTACCGCTTTTGTGATTCCTTCAACATTGCCTTCCTCATCACGTCTGATATATTCAAATACCAGATCTTTTATTTTAATGATTCCCATGCTTTTCACCATTCTACTTTGTCGTTTATTGTATATTTTCACAAATTTACTTGTTATATTGTACTAGATTCATTATTCAAATACAAGGCAAAGTCTACAAATGCATTATATCTACTTCTCTTTATCTTCCTGCATTTTTTGCTGCATAAATGCCTGATAAAGTTTTCTCTTATTCTCTGCTTCCTTTTTTTCCTTATCCAGAGCAATTTGTCTTTTGATTGTTTCCGCTAACCATATTGCTCTGATTTTTTCAAGAACTTCTTCCTCTTTGCTCTTAACCTGATTATTTACAGGTCGCTCATACTGAGCCTCTGCTTTTTTCTGTTGACTCTGTGCATAACGTTTCTGTTGTTTTTTACGTTCTTCCTCTAATATTTTCTGTCTGCGATACTGCTCTTTAACCTGATCATTCGTTTGAAATATTCTTGATGGACGCTGATGTGCTGAATTACCATACTGACCAAAGACTGTATTACAATTTACCTGTTTAGAATCAGTATATGGATTCTGCATCAAATATTCATATGCCTCACACACATTAATATAATATTCTTTTGCTCCACATTGCGGATTAGAATCAGGATGATAACGCTTTACCAGCAAATGATATGCCCGCTTAATCTCATCCTGTGTAGCATTTTCCTGAACGCCTAAATAATAGCAGGCCTGTTGCCTTGAATTTACATTATTTCTATTCATATTGTCTTATAATCCCCCACTCTCATTTAATTCTGTTATAAATAATTTCTATGAGAGCATATCCGTTTTTCAGCATTGCTATACCCCTTATACTGATTTAACAACACTCTGCAAACATTGTAACATAACTGCTGTTTAAGAACAATGTTTCCTGTTTACAGTAACATAAAAAGGATGTCCCATGCGGAACATCCTCTATGACTGTTTATTAATATAAACTATACTAACTCAAGTACAACTTCCATTGCAGCGTCACCCTTACGAGGTCCGATCTTGATGATTCTTGTGTAACCACCGTTACGTCCTGCATACTTAGGTGCGATTTCGTCAAAAAGCTTTGCTACAAGGTCGATTTCCTTTGTATTCTTCTTCTTACCAGAATTCTCTGTAGGAACTTCTGTTACAGAGTATAATACTTTAAGCATCTGTCTTCTAGCATGAAGTCTTGAAGGAAGATCTTTCTTAATTTCCTTTTCTACTTCATCATATACAGTAACTTTCTTACCGTCTTTAACTTCTTTGACTCTCTTGCCATCTTTGTCTTTCTTAGCAACCTTAGCAGTTACTTTAACCATCTCATAGTTATCCTTTTCCTTGATAGCTAATGCGATAAGACCTTCTGCAATCTTCTGTACTTCCTTAGCTCTTGCTTCAGTTGTAATGATTCTGCCATCTTTGCTTGCAAATAAAGAAGTAACCTGACCTCTTAATAATGCTTTTCTCTGACTTGATGTTCTTCCGAGTTTTCTATAACCTGCCATGATAGGCTCCTTTCGCTCGAGGACAATTAATCTACTATGTAGATCACCCTCATTAAAGTGGAACAAATGACAACGCTCTTTGGTCTTACTTATCAAATGTTAATTAATAAATTCCATTTTATGAGCACAGAAACGAACACATTGGGATTACCGTCTCTGCTCTATCGACATATACAAAAGTATACATCTCTAATCAAATCTTCAATCATTCATCCATTGGATTTAACTGAAGACCTAATTCCTTTAATTTTGCCAATACTTCGTCTAAAGACTTACGTCCCAAGTTACGAACTTTCATCATATCTTCTGATGTTTTATTCGTCAACTCTTCTACCGTATTAATACCAGCTCTCTTTAAGCAGTTGTAAGAACGAACTGATAACTCCAATTCATCGATACTCATTTCAAGTACCTTTTCCTTCTCGTCATCTTCCTTCTCAATCATTACCTCTGCATTTTTAGCATTCTCAGAAAGGTTTATGAACAGCTTCAGATGCTCACTTAATACCTTTGCAGCAAGGCTGACTGCCTCATCCGGAGCAAGTGTTGCATTCGTGTATACGTCTAATGTCAATTTATCATAGTCCGTAATCTGACCTACACGGGTATTCTCAACAGTAACGTTAACTCTTTCAACCGGAGTATAGATTGAATCTACTGCAATGACACCAATTGGTAAATCCTCGCTCTTGTTCTTTTCAGCGCTGATATATCCTCTACCCTTGGTAATCATAATCTCCATATAGAGCTTACTGTCTTTGCCACCATTCAGTGTAGCAATTACCTGATCAGGATTCATGATTTCGATGTCCTGATCTACCTGAATATCGGATGCTCTTACAACGCCTTCACCCTCAAAATCAATAATAGCTTTCTTAACTTCATCGGTCTCGCAACTGTTCTTTATAGCCAGACTCTTAAGGTTCATGATGATTTCAGTAACATCCTCCTTAACACCAGGGATAGAACTGAACTCATGCAAAACACCATCAATCTTAACCTGACTTACAGCGGCTCCGGGTAAGGAAGCAAGCATAATTCTTCTAAGAGAATTACCCAGTGTAATTCCATAACCTCTTTCTAAAGGTTCTACTACAAATCTACCGTACCTTTTGTCTTCAGAGATTTCTGCCACTTCAATGTTTGGACTGTCAAAATCAAATGCTAACACTGTAAATACCCTCCTTTATGAATGTGATGTAGTTGTCATAAATGGCGACAATAGAAAGTACGCATGCGCACTTTCTATTATCACAAATAAGATGCTAATTATATTATTTTGAATATAACTCGACGATAAGCATTTCGTCTACAGGAACATCAATAGCTTCTCTTGAAGGAAGTTCCTTAACTGTTCCCTTGAAGTTCTCCTGATCTACATCAATCCATTCAGGAATTAATCTACCATTAGTAACTTCTGCGATATCCTTGAATCTCTGCATACCTGCAGACTTTTCTTTGATTTCGATAACATCACCAGCACTGACTAAGTAAGAAGGAATGTTTACGCACTTTCCATTTACTAATACATGCTTATGACCAACGATCTGTCTAGCTTCTTTTCTTGTTCTAGCGAAGCCCATTCTGAAAACAACGCTATCAAGTCTTCTTTCAAGAAGGATCATAAGGTTCTCACCTGTCATACCCTTCATTCTATCAGCCTTGTCATAGTAATTACGGAAAGGCTTCTCAAGAACGCCGTAGATGAACTTAGCTTTCTGCTTCTCTCTTAACTGAAGACCATACTCACTCATCTTCTTGCCAGCTCTTGGAGACTTTCTTTTAGACTTCTTATCATATCCTAAGAATACAGGATCCAAATCAAGAGATCTGCATCTTTTAAGAACAGGGACTCTATTTACTGCCATGTTTTTTTCCTCCTAAATTAAACTCTACGACGCTTTGGTGGGCGACATCCGTTATGTGGAACTGGTGTTACATCCTTAATGCTTGTAACTTCAAGACCACATGCCTGAAGTGCACGAATTGCAGCTTCTCTTCCTGAACCGGGACCCTTTACCATAACATCTACAGATTTTAAACCATGTACTAAAGCCGCCTTAGTAGCTGTTTCTGCTGCCATCTGTGCAGCATATGGAGTAGATTTCTTTGAACCTCTAAATCCCAGACCACCAGCACTTGCCCATGAAAGAGCATTTCCTTCATTATCTGTCAATGTAACAATTGTATTGTTAAAAGAGGACTGAATATGTGCCTGTCCGCGTTCAACGTTTTTCTTAACGCGCTTTTTTGTCACTTTTTTTGTAACTTTCTTAGCCATTTCTAAACTAACCTACTTTCTCAATTAAACTTATTTCTTCTTATTTGCTACTGTTCTCTTAGGACCTTTTCTTGTTCTTGCGTTTGTCTTAGTCTTCTGACCACGAACAGGAAGACCCTTTCTATGACGGATACCACGATAGCATCCGATTTCCTGTAATCTCTTAATGTTCAGTGCGATTTCTCTTCTGAGGTCACCTTCTACCATATACTCCTCATCGATAACTGCACTAATCTTCTTAACATCATCATCTGTTAAGTCTCTTACACGTGTGTCAGGATTTACACCTGCTTTTGTCAAGATCTTATCAGCACTTACTCTACCAATTCCGTAGATATAAGTTAAGCCGATCTCTACACGTTTTTCTCTTGGTAAGTCAACACCAGCAATACGAGCCATGTTAAAATTCCTCCATTTTGCTTCATGATAAGATTTTCATCCTATCATATATTAATAGTAAACTAATTGATTGGGGTAAATTATACCCGATCGGATATCAATCCGATTTGTCCGATACTACATCGGTATCTGGTAACCCAGATGTCGGTGGGGTAGTCTTATTATTTCCCACCATGTTTCCTGCGAAACTTTTCTCGGTATCAAGAAGTAAACACACGACAAATTCGATTCTCTCTGTCATATATTTAATAGTAAACATTCCATGACGGTATAACTGTTATTCTACAATTATAGGAATGCATACTTCAGCCGCACATTCGTAAAGACCAAGTGTTGAATTAACCCTGTCTCTGTTTGTGTTTCGGATTTTCACAGATTACTCTGATCTTTCCTTTTCTCTTGATAATTTTGCATTTTTCGCAAATAGGTTTTACTGATGATCTAACTTTCATGTTAAACCCTCCTTTCAAAAAGACCGTCTTACATTATAGCATGCATATTCTATAATTGCAAGACCTAATTGATATTTATTTATCTCTCCAGATGATTCTTCCTTTGGATAAATCATAGGGGGATAATTCCAGTGTTACTTTATCACCGGGTAAGATACGAATAAAATTCTGTCTTAACTTACCGCTGATGTGTGCTAATACACGATGTCCATTCTCTAATTCAACCTGGAACATTGTGTTCGGGAGTTTTTCTACAACAGTACCTTCAATTTCAATTACATCAGATTTTGACATTATTTTACCTCCTGCATGTCTTTACAATATAACTTAATCGTTCTTTTAATCATTTCATTTGTGACTGTGTCACCTGACAGTTCATATTTTATCAACTGTACATGTTTTTTGTTTTTCTTTTTAAGATGATCTATTGTTCTAATATCACCATCTGCAAGCCAAACATAATCCGAATCTTCCTGAATCACGGCATAGACTTTATTCTTATCATGTCCAGCCATGGAGTACACCAAATATCCTATCATATTGATTACCTACATAAGTGTGAGTATCTCAGGTTCACCGTCTGTGACCAATATCGTATTCTCATAATGAGCTGATAGAGAACCATCCTCAGTTACTACTGTCCAATCATCGTCAAGCCATTCTACATCTGGTCTGCCCAAATTGATCATCGGCTCAATCGCAAGGGTCATACCTGCCTGTAATCTGATTCCTTTACGTTTCTGGGCGAAATTAGGAATCTGTGGATCTTCATGTAACGCTGTACCAATTCCATGTCCTACCAGATCCTGTACAATGCCATATCCAAATTTAGAAATATATGCATCAATTGCATTAGAGATATCATGTAAATGATTACCGTCTTTTGCTTTCTTAATTCCTTCAAAAAAGCTGTTTCTTGTCTCATCAATCAGTTTTTGTGCTTCAGCACTGATTTTTCCGACTCCATATGTTCTTGCAGCATCTGAATGATATCCTTTATAAATCAGACCAGCATCCAGACTAACAATATCACCTTCCTGCAAAATGCGATCTGCTCTCGGAATTCCGTGAACAATTTCATCATTTACAGAAACACATATTGATGCCGGATATCCATTATAATGCAGGAAATTAGGAATACAGCCATAACCACGGATCAGCTTCTCACCCAGTCTGTCGATGTCCAGTGTTGACATACCAGGTTCTATAGCCTGCCCTAATTCTTCATGTACTTTATACAGGATATGTCCTGATTCCCTCATTAAATCAATTTCTCTCTGAGATTTAATTGTAACAGCCATTTTATATCCTCCCGCATGTTAATAAACATACCCTTTGGTATCTATGCTTATTACACATAACACTATTTCTCCAAAATTGCAACGATTGATGCAAATACATCTTTCATATCAACTGTACCGTCTACTGACTTCAGAACTCCCTTAGCTGTATAAAAGTCAATCAATGGCTGGGTCTGCTTATGGTATACATCCAGTCTATTCTTTACAGTCTCAGGCTTATCATCATCTCTTAAGATAAGTTCTGAACCACATGTATCACATATTCCTTCTTTCTTAGGTGGAATATGTACAACATGATAAGTAGCTCCACAAGTTACACATGCACGTCTGCCTGACATTCTTCTGATAATATTTTCATCTGGAACATCAACGTTGATCGCATAATCAATTTTATCACCCAACTCTGTCAGAGCTTTATCCAGAACTTCTGCCTGAGGAATCGTTCTTGGAAAACCGTCAAGTACATAACCATTCTTGCAATCATCCTGTGCTACACGGTCAAGAAGAATCTTAACTGTAAGTTCATCAGGAACCAGAAGCCCCTGATCCATATACTTCTTAGCCTCTTTTCCAAGTTCTGTGCCATTCTTGATATTTGCTCTGAATATATCACCTGTTGATACATGAGGAATACCAAATTTCTCAGCAATCATCTTAGCTTGTGTACCTTTGCCCGCACCAGGAGCACCTAACATAATAATCTTCATATCAATTCCTCCTCATTGATCGATATTATTTTGATACTTTATTTATATATTAAACCCTAATGGTATTATATTCAAATTCATATAAAACTGAAAAAACGTAAGCCACTAGCTCACGAAACAGAACAATCACAGCTTACGTATTTATTCATGGCTGAAAGCAAAGTAAAAACTTTGCTTTCAAAACCATGTATAGATTAATCATTCAAAAATCCTTTATAATTACGTACTAACATCTGAGATTCAATCTGTTTGATTGTCTCCAAGATAACACTTACGATAATGATCAAGCTTGTTCCACCAAAGGAAACATTAGCTCCAAATACACCGTTAAAGAAAAATGGAATGACTGCTACAATAACAAGTCCAACTGCACCAATAAATATGATTGCATTCAACACTTTTGTCAAATAATCAGTAGTAGGTTTACCAGGACGAATACCCGGAATAAATCCACCCTGTTTCTTCATATTATTGGATATCTCTAACGGATTAAACGTTAATGAAGTGTAGAAATATGCAAAAAATACTGTCAATACGATATATACAACCAAACCGATAGAATAAACTAACTGATCCGGTTTACACCAGTTATCCTGATTTAATCCATTTAATATCTGTCTCCAGACACCTGTTCCCTGATATCTTACCAATGAAGAAATTACAATTGGGAACTGCATCAATGAAGATGCGAAAATTATAGGAATAACACCTGCTGTATTAACCTTTAATGGCAGGAACGTTGACTGTCCGCCAACCATTTTGTTACCCTGAATTTTTTTAGCATACTGAACTGGAATTTTACGAACTCCATCGTTAAGAATGATAACCAAAACGATCATTGCTAATATAATTGCAAGAATAACGATAGCAGAAACTACTGCCAATGGAACAGATTTACCTTTTATAAATTGTTCATACAAATTGCTAAAGTCATCTGGCATACGGGAAATGATGTTAATAATAAGTACTATGGAAATACCATTTCCAACACCTTTCTCTGTAATTCGTTCACCAATCCACATAAGGAACGCACTACCTGCTGTCAATGCCGCAATTACTGTTATGACATTCAAAGCGTTATACTCTTCTAACAATCCCTGATTGCCAAATCCGATTGCCATTGCAGCACTTTCAATCAAAGCAAGAGCAACTGTTACATAACGGGTAATCGAAACAATTTTCTTTCGGCCGTCCTCTCCATCACGCTGCATCTCTTCCAATTTAGGTATTGCAATTGTAAGAAGCTGTATAATGATGGATGAAGTAATATACGGTGTGATATTCAGTGCAAATACAGACATGTTCAAAAATGAACCGCCTGTAAATGCATCAAAGAAGTTGAACGCACCGCCGGTTTGAGCCTCAAACCATGAAGAAAAGTAATTTCTGTCTACGCCCGGAACCGGAAGCTGAGAGCCAAATCGAATCACTATCAGCATAAGAAAAGTAAACAGCAATTTCATTCTGATTTCTTTAATCTTAAACGCGTTCTTTAGTGTCGTAAACATTAGATCACCTCTGCTGTTCCGCCAAGTGCCTCAATCTTTTCTTTTGCAGACGCACTGAAAGCATTAGCCTGTACATTAAGCTTCTTGGTTAATTCGCCATTACCAAGGATCTTAACACCATCTCTAGGGTTCTTAACAACTCCGCTTTCAATTAATGTCTGTACGGATACTGTAGAGCCATCTTCAAATCTCTCTAAAGCTCCTAAATTGATACCAACGATTTCCTTTGTGTTTCTATTCTTGAAACCTCTCTTAGGAAGACGTCTGTATAATGGCATCTGACCACCTTCAAAGCCTGGTCTCGGTGCTCCGGAACGAGCCTTCTGGCCCTTGTGTCCCTTACCAGCTGTCTTGCCATTTCCTGAACCGTGTCCACGACCTCTTCTAAAATTATCACTATGTTTAGAGCCTTCTGCAGGTCTTAAATTTGATAATTCCATTCTGACACCTCCTTATTTATGCTTCTTCAACTTTTACTAAATGATTTACTTTACGAATCATACCTCTGGTTGCTTCATTATCAGGAAGTTCAACTGTCTTATGAAGCTTGTTAAGTCCAAGAGCTTCAACAGTTGCTTTGTTCTTTGGAACGGCACCAATTGTTGATTTAACTAAAGTAACTTTTAATGTTTTTGCCATGTTCGTCTACCTCCTTAAGCCATGATCTCGTCGATAGATTTACCACGATTAGCAGCTACTTCCTCAGGAGTCTTTAACTGAGCCAAACCTGCGATCGTAGAAAGTACAACGTTCTGCTTATTGTTGGAGCCTAAAGACTTGGTACGGATATTCTTAATACCAGCAAGCTCACATACGATACGTGCAGGACCACCAGCGATGATACCTGTACCTTCAGGAGCCTTCTTTAATAAAACGCTGGAAGAACCATACTTACCAATATAATCATGTGTAATGGAGTTGTTCTCATCCATTGCGATCTTGATCAGATTCTTAATTGCATCTTCTTTTCCCTTGCGGATAGCTTCAGGGATTTCTACTGCTTTACCAAGGCCGGCACCTACGTGACCATTACCGTCACCTACTACTACCAAAGCGGTAAAACGCATGTTACGTCCACCTTTAACAGTTTTGGTTACACGCTTAATGGTAACAACCTTATCTGTTAATTCAAGCTGACTAGCATCAATGATTGTACGTTTCATGTGATTTTCTCCCTTCCTAGAATACTAAGCCAGCTTCTCTTGCTGCCTCAGCTAACGCTTCGATTTTTCCATGGTATAAAAAGCCGCCTCTATCAAAGACTACCTCTGAAATACCCTTATCCTTTGCTCTCTTTGCAATGACCTTTCCTAAATATGCTGCTGCCTCAACGTCATTGGTCTTATTCAGTTCAGCCTTGATCTCTTTTTCAAGAGTAGAAGCTGATACTAATGTATTTCCAACTGTATCGTCAATAATTTGAGCATACATATGATTATTGCTTCTGAAGACTGCTAAACGCGGTCTTTCAGCTGTACCGCTGAAACGGTTACGTATTCTCATGTGTTTCTTTTCACGCATTTCTGCTCTAGATTTCTTACTAACCATTTTTTACGCCCTCCTTATTTACTTCTTACCAGTTTTACCAACTTTACGTCTGATTGTCTCATCAGCATACTTAATACCCTTGCCCTTATAAGGTTCAGGTCTTCTCTTGTCTCTGATTTCAGCTGCGAATTGGCCAACTTTTTCTTTATCAATACCCTTAACGATGATGATATTCTGACCATCGAGTACTGTTTCAATTCCTTCAGGATCAATCATCTCTACCGGATGAGAATATCCTAAAGATAATGTTAACTTATTACCGGATTTAGCTGCTCTGTAACCAACACCATTTACTTCAAGCTTCTTCTCGAATCCTTCTGTAACACCAACAACCATGTTATTGATCAGTGTTCTTGTAAGACCATGAAGAGACTTCATCTTCTTTAAGTCATTAGGTCTTGCAACTGTGATTTCAGAACCTTCTACTTTGATTTCCATTTCTGCGGGTAATACTCTCTCAAGAGTTCCCTTAGGACCTTTTACAGTCACTTTGTTATTTTCTGCAACTTCTACAGTAACACCTGCAGGGATTGCGATTGGCATTCTTCCTATACGTGACATGCCCGTACCTCCTATTTATAAATCAATTTAATAACTACCAAACAAATGCTAAAACTTCGCCACCAACCTGAAGTTTTCTAGCTTCTTTATCTGTAATAACACCCTGATTAGTAGAGAGGATTGCGATACCAAGTCCACCAAGAACTGTAGGTAATTCATCTTTGCCTGCATAAATACGAAGGCCTGGCTTAGAGATTCTCTTTAAACCTGTGATGATCTTCTCATTCTTATCAGCACCGTATTTTAAAGTAATGTGAATTGTCTTAAATACACCGTCTTCGATTACTTCAAATTTCTTAATATATCCTTCATCTAAAAGAATCTGGGCAATAGCTAACTTCATCTTAGATGCAGGTACATCTACTGTATCGTGTTTTGCAGTATTCGCATTACGGATTCTTGTAAGCATATCTGCAATCGGATCACTCATTGTCATTTAAGTTTCCTCCTTATGGATTTCCTATATATTGCGCGAAACATATTGCTTTAAATGCCTGCGCATTTATCGCAAATCTATCGGTGAAAACATAGCCTTACGCCTGTTTCCAACCGATATGCATTTATTTTACCAACTAGCTTTCTTAACACCAGGAATCTGTCCCTTATATGCTAATTCACGGAAGCAAATTCTGCAAATTCCATATTTTCTTAAATAAGCATGTGGACGGCCACAGATTTTGCAACGACTATATTCCTGTGTAGAGAACTTAGGATTACGCTGCTGTTTGATTTTCATTGACGTTTTAGCCATGAGAACTTACCTCCTTCTTATTTAGCGAAAGGCATGTTGAACTGTGTTAACAGTTCACGTGCTTCTTCATCACTCTTTGCTGTAGTAACAAAGATAATATCCATACCTCTTACCTTGTCAACCTTATCATACTCGATTTCAGGGAAGATAATCTGCTCCTTGATACCAAGTGCATAGTTACCTCTGCCATCGAATGCATTAGGGTTAACGCCTCTAAAGTCACGTACACGAGGCAGTGCAAGGTTTACAAGACGGTCAAGGAACTCATACATCTTCTCACCACGAAGAGTAACTTTACATCCAATAGCCATACCTTCACGAATCTTGAAGTTAGCAACTGCCTTCTTAGCCTTGGTTGTAACAACCTTCTGTCCACTGATTGTCTCAAGATCCTTTACAGCGGTCTCAAGAGCCTTAGCGTTATCCTTAGCCTCTCCTACGCCCATGTTGATAACAATCTTATCGAGCTTCGGAACTTCCATAATATTTTTATAGCCGAACTTTTTAGTCATAGAATCTACGATTTCGTCTTTATATAAATCTTTAAGTCTGCTCACCAGTTTAGTCCTCCTTCCTTAGAATTAATCGATTACTTCACCTGTTGTCTTTGCAAAACGAACTTTCTTATCTCCGTCCATCTTGAATCCAACTCTGGTAGCTTTTCCTTTATGAAGGTACATTACGTTTGAAATATCCAAAGGAGCTTCCTTCTGAATAATTCCACCATTCTGGTTAGCTGCTGATGGCTTAGCATGCTTTGTGATCATGTTAACACCTTCAACGACTACTTTGGAATTCTTGGCATCTACAGATAATACTTTACCTTCTTTGTCTTTATCCTTACCGGCAATAACCTTAACAGTATCGCCCTTCTTAATTTTCATCATGTCAGACACCTCCTTATAATACTTCAGGAGCTAAAGAAACAATCTTCATAAACTGTTTCTCACGAAGCTCTCTTGCTACCGGCCCAAAGATACGAGTTCCTCTTGGAGTCTTGTCATCCTTGATGATAACAGCAGCATTTTCATCAAATTTAATATAAGAACCGTCTTTACGACGAGCGCCCTTTACAGAACGTACAACTACAGCTTTTACTACATCGCCTTTTTTTACAACGCCGCCTGGTGTTGCATCTTTAACGCTAGCAACGATTACATCGCCAATATTGGCATATCTTCTTGTAGAGCCGCCCATAACTCTGATGCAAAGTAACTCTTTAGCACCGGTATTGTCAGCGACCTTAAGTCTGCTTTCCTGTTGTATCATGCTAAATCTCCTTCCGAATCACATTTTTGTGACTAAATTGCAAATATGCAATTCTTATTACAATCTATTTTGCTCTTTCGATAATTTCTACAAGTCTCCATCTCTTATCCTTAGATAAAGGTCTTGTTTCCATTACTTTAACTGTATCGCCAATGTTGCACTCATTATTCTCATCATGTGCTTTTAACTTATAAGTTCTCTTAACGATTTTGTTGTAAAGAGGATGCTTTACATGATCTTCAACAGCGACTACGATAGTTTTCTGCATTTTGTTGCTAACAACCTTACCTGTACGTGTTTTTCTCAAATTTCTTTCCACGACCATTTTCCTCCTACTCTACATTCTTAAGATTTGCAGTCATAACAGTCTGAATTCTGGCAATATTTCTTCTTACCTCTTTAATTCTGGCTGTGTTATCTAACTGATTTGTTGCATTCTGAAATCTCAAATTGAAAAGTTCTTTTTTTGCAGCTACTAATTCCTGTGATAATTCTGCAGCTGATTTGGTCTTTAAATCTTCTACATACTTATTAGTTTTCATTTACTGCACCGCCTTCCAAATCTGCTTTAGAAACAATCTTACACTTACAAGGAAGCTTGTGTGTTGCAAGACGTAATGCTTCTTTAGCAACTTCTTCACTAACTCCGCTGATTTCAAACATTACACGACCTGGCTTAACTACTGCAACCCAGTATTCAAGTGTTCCTTTACCGGAACCCATACGAGTTTCAGCAGGCTTTGCTGTAACAGGCTTATCAGGGAAAATCTTGATCCAAACCTTACCACCACGCTTAATATAACGTGTCATAGCAATACGGGCTGCTTCAATCTGGTTAGATTTGATCCAGCAAGGCTCCAGTGCAACGATACCGTACTCACCATAAGTAATTGTATTACCTCTCTGTGCTTTTCCGGCCATAGTTCCACGGAACTGTTTACGACGTTTTACTCTCTTTGGCATTAACATTATTTATCGCTCCCTTCCTTATTTCCCTTAGTAGGAAGTACTTCGCCCTTGTAGATCCATACCTTAACACCGATTTTACCGTAGGTTGTATCTGCTTCTGCGAAACCATAATCAATATCTGCTCTAAGTGTCTGAAGAGGAATAGTACCCTCGCTGTAGAACTCTGTACGAGCCATATCAGCTCCACCAAGACGTCCTGATACAGCAGTCTTGATACCAAGTGCACCAGACTTCATTGTTCTACCCATGCAGGACTTCATTGCTCTTCTGAAAGATACACGGTTCTCAAGCTGTAAAGCAATGTTCTCAGCTACTAACTGTGCGTCTCTGTCAGGTCTTTTGATCTCCTTGATATCAACGAGAACGTTCTTACCTGTTAATTTCTGAAGTTCTTTCTTAGTTACTTCGATTTCTGCACCGCCCTTACCGATAACGACACCAGGCTTAGCTGTGAAAACGATAACCTTTACTCTGTCAGATGCTCTTTCAATTTCAATCTTAGCAACACCTGCGCTGTATAACTTCTTCTTTAAAAATTTTCTAATATTATAATCTTCTACTAAGTAATCAGAAAACTCAGCATCAGCATACCATTTGGAATCCCAATCTTTAATAACGCCGACTCTTAAGCCGTGAGGATTAACTTTCTGTCCCATTTTCTTCCTCCTATCTCTCGTCAAGCACAATTGTAATGTGGCTCATTCTCTTCTCGATTCTATAAGCTCTACCCTGTGCTCTAGGTTTTACTCTCTTCATTGTAGGTCCTTTATTTGCGAAGCAAGCTGCAACATAAAGGTTCTCAGCGTTCATACCGTTATTGTTTTCAGCATTTGCAATAGCTGACTCCAATAACTTCTTGATTACGCTTGAAGCATATCTGGGATTGTATGTTAAGAGTGCAAGTGCACTCTGTACATCTTTACCTCTGATGGCATCTAATACGAAGCATGCTTTCTGAACGGATACTCTAGCATAAGAAAGCTTTGCTGAAGGTCTTGTTTCTCTATTCTCTAAATTTCTTTTTCTTTTATAACTACTTCTGCTGTATTTCTTCTCAGCCATGGTTGAACCTCCTTTCAAATATTATTTCACCTTTGATTTCTTTTCGTCTTTGCCATGTCCTCTATAAGTTCTGGTTGCAACGAATTCACCAAGCTTATGTCCAACCATATCTTCTGTTACATATACAGGCACATGTTTTCTTCCGTCATGTACTGCAATTGTATGACCTACAAAAGCAGGGAAAATTGTAGAACGACGGGACCATGTCTTAATTACTGATTTATTTCCGGATGCGTTCAGTGCGTCTACCTTCTTTAAAAGGCTTTCATCTGCGAACGGACCCTTTTTTAATGATCTAGCCATTAGGTTTGTTCCTCCTTATGATCGATAAACTGTGTCACAATCATTTTGATTGTTAAGCTACACTATAGTCAAAACTTGAGCAGCAAGAGCGATTATTTAATCGCTTTGCCGTCTCTTCTTCTAACGATTAACTTATTAGAAGCTTTCTTGCTCTTTCTTGTCTTCAAACCAAGAGCTGGCTTGCCCCAAGGTGTAGATGGTCCTGGACGTCCAATACCAGTCTTACCTTCACCACCACCGTGTGGATGGTCATTCGGGTTCATAACGGAACCACGAACTGTAGGTCTGATACCCATATGACGCTTACGACCAGCCTTACCGATTTTAACAAGGTTGTGGTCACCATTACCTACAACGCCGATAGATGCTCTACAAACGATAGGCACCATTCTCATTTCGCCTGAAGGAAGTCTTAATGTTGCATATTTGCCTTCCTTAGCCATTAACTGTGCGCTGTTACCTGCTGAACGAACTAACTGTCCGCCCTTGCCAGGATATAATTCAATGTTGTGTACGTTTGTACCAACAGGGATTTCAGAAAGAGGTAAGCAGTTACCAACTCTGACTTCTGCCTGAGGTCCGTTCATAACCTTCATACCATCTGTTAATCCTTCAGGAGCGATGATATATGCCTTCTGACCATCTTCGTAGCAGATCAATGCGATGTTTGCGCTTCTGTTAGGATCGTACTCAACGCCGATAACCTTAGCTGCAATACCATCTTTATTTCTCTTGAAATCAATGATTCTATATTTCTGTCTGTTTCCACCGCCATGGTGTCTTACTGTAATTTTACCCTGATTATTACGTCCAGCATTCTTCTTCTTGGAAACACAAAGAGACTTTTCAGGAGTTGTCTTTGTGATCTCAGAGAAATCAGAACCTGTCATATTTCTTCTAGAAGGTGTATATGGGTTATATTTCTTAATTCCCATTGTCGTTTCTCCTTTTCTATTTTATTATCACACTTGTCTGTGTATAGTCCGCGCAATCTTTATTTTATAAGCCAGAGAAGATTTCAATATCCTTGCTGTCTTCTGTTAACTGTACGATTGCTTTCTTGGTCTTAGCTGTCTTACCAACTACTGCACCACGTCTCTTATTCTTGCCTTCCATGTTGATTGTGTTTACTTTGGCAACCTTTGTGCCTTCGAACATCTTCTCAACAGCTTCTTTGATCTGAGACTTGTTTGCTTCTGTATGAACTAAGAAAGTATACTTCTTCTCGCCCATACCAGCCATACTCTTCTCTGTAATCACCGGCTTGAGGATTACATCATAATACTTAATGTCTGCCATTATGCGTACACCTCCTCGATAGTCTTAACGGCATCCTTAGTAAGGATTACTGTACCGCCCTTCATAACGTCATATACATTAATTGTATTAGTTAATGCTGTCTGAACGTTAGGAAGATTTCTTGCTGACTTAACAACCTTCTCATCATTCTCATTAAGAACAACGTAAGCCTTGTTAACCTTTAAATTGTCCATAACTGCCTTGAAGTTCTTTGTCTTGATCTCATCGAACTTAAGCTCGTCAATGACAATAAGCTTGTTCTCCTGTACTCTGCTTGTTAATGCAGACTTCAGAGCTGCTCTCTTTTCCTTCTTGTTCATCTTGAAGGAGTAATCTCTTGGTACTGGAGCGAATACTACACCGCCTCCTGTCCACTGTGGAGCTCTTGTTGAACCCTGTCTTGCATGACCTGTTCCCTTCTGTCTCCAAGGTTTTCTTCCGCCACCTGATACTTCAGAACGTGTCTTTGCTTTCTGTGTACCCTGACGATTATTAGCAAGCTGCTGAACTACTGCCATGTGTACTAAGTGTTCGTTTACTTCTACACCGAAGACAGCATCATTTAAGTCAATACTTTCGACTTCCTTGCCTTCCATATTATAAACAGATACTTTTGCCATCTGAATGGTCCTCCTTTCGTCCTAATTAAGCCTCAACCTTAGTGGTTTCTTTGATTGTTACTAAAGCCTTCTTAGGTCCCGGTACTGCACCCTTTACTAAAAGTAAGTTCTTTTCAGCATCTACTCTTACAACTTCAAGATTCTGAACAGTTACCTTTACGCAGCCCATATGACCTGGCATGCCCTTACCCTTGAATACTCTTGAAGGGGATGAACAAGCACCGTTAGAACCTTGATGACGATGGAATTTGGAACCATGTGCCATAGGTCCTCTGTGCTGACCAAGTCTCTTGATTGCGCCCTGGAATCCTTTACCTTTAGAAATAGCGGATGCATCTATCTTATCACCTGCTGCAAAAATGTCAGCCTTGATTTCATTTCCCAATGCATACTCTTCTGCGTTTTCGAATCTGAATTCTCTTAAATATCTCTTGGAAGAAACGCCTGCTTTTTCGAAGTGTCCCTTCAAAGCCTTGTTAACGCCATGTCTGTGGATAACTTCTTTCTTACCACTCTTATCTTTGTTAACAATTCTGTCTTTCTTGTCTACAAAGCCAACCTGTACTGCCTTGTATCCATCATTTTCTACTGTCTTGACCTGTGTTACCACGCAAGGTCCAGCCTGAAGTACGGTAACTGGAATCAGTGTTCCGTCTTCATTGAAGATTTGAGTCATTCCGACTTTAGTAGCTAAAATAGCCTTCTTCATTTCTTTACCTCCATTTGTTCTACAGCGGAACGGATTACCCGTTCATACTAGTAGGGGTCTTATTTGTTTTTCATTTTGATATCGATATAAACACCAGCCGGCATCTCTAATCTCTGTAAAGCATCTACAGTCTTAGGTGTCGGTGCGATGATATCAATCAGTCTCTTATGAGTTCTCTGTTCGAACTGCTCTCTGGAATCCTTATACTTGTGTACGGCTCTCAGAATTGTTACAACTTCCTTCTTTGTAGGAAGAGGTACCGGTCCACTCACCTGTGAACCATTTTTCTTTACTGTTTCGATAATTTTTTTGGCAGATGCATCAACTAACTGATGATCGTAAGCTTTTAATGTAATTCTCATTACCTGACTTGCCATAAAAAAAGTCGCCTCCTTTTCGCACTTTTCATTTCTAAGTACGACAAGCGGTGACTGTACACTCTGCCGTGTGTGTCATGCATTTCACACCATTAAAGGCGCACTTCTTATCAATTAAGAAGTTTGCATTCTTCACATCGTCTCTACCTATTGTATTCGGTAGGCATTCTAACCTTGTACAGTGACTTGTCGCCAGTTTCCTAACTTGACATTCGCTCCGCGGAAAACCTGCCATCTCAATGGCAGCAACCTCACGTTTCATCGCTATCATGTCACAGCAATTGATAGTATAACGTATCCTTTTATATTTTGCAAGTATTTTTTTTAAATTTATAAATATTTTTTTACATTCGCTTTTCATGTGCCTTTCTACATATTATATATAGAAGAAACTCTTTTTCGCATCCTTGTCATATCTCTTTTATGTGTTGTTTCATCTTACTCTCCATGCTATAATCTATTTAATATTATTATGCCAAGGCATATTTTTACATAAGCCATAAATTATGGTTATTAGTACGGAGGATTATAAAACATGTGGATAGCCAATCAATGGAAAGATTACGAAGTAATTGACACCTCAACAGGAGAAAAGCTGGAACGTTGGGGTGATTATATATTAGTCAGACCTGATCCTCAGGTTATATGGAATACGCCCAAAAATGATGTTCGCTGGCGCAAGAAGAACGGACACTATCACAGAAGTGCCAAAGGCGGTGGAGAATGGGAATTCTGGAATTTACCGGAAGAATGGAGTATTCATTACAATGAACTCACTTTCCATTTAAAACCTTTCAGTTTCAAACATACCGGTCTCTTCCCGGAACAGGCAGTTAACTGGGATTGGTTCTCCCAATTGATTAAAAATGCCGGACGCCCTGTAAAAGTTCTGAACCTATTTGCCTATACCGGTGGTGCTACCTTAAGTGCAGCCAAAGCCGGCGCCAATGTAACCCATGTTGATGCTTCAAAGGGAATGGTCGCCTGGGCAAAGGAGAATGCCGTTGCTTCCGGTCTTAAGGACGCTCCTATCCGATGGCTTGTAGATGACTGTGTAAAATTCGTAGAAAGAGAAATCCGCCGTGGCAATACTTATGATGCCATTATCATGGATCCTCCTTCTTATGGTCGTGGGCCTAAAGGTGAAATCTGGAAAATTGAAGATTCCATTTATCCTTTTATAGAACTGACAACTCAGATTTTATCTGATGATCCATTGTTCTATCTCGTAAATTCTTACACCACTGGTCTTCAGCCCGCTGTCCTTACCTATATGATGCAGACTGCCCTTGTATCACGTTTCGGCGGTCATATTGAAGCTTCTGAAATCGGGCTGCCTGTCACATCCAATAATCTGGTTCTGCCATGTGGCGCCAGCGGAAGATGGACCCGTAATTAACAACCACTATACTACAAAGGCGGATCTCACTGATCCGCCTTTCTTCTATATTATATATCGATTTAATAATAAGATGCTGATTTCATAATTCCTGCAAAAGTAGCTCCACCGATCACCATGAACAGAATAGAGATTACAATTCCGATCAAAGCCCATACAAGTGCTGCCTTAAAATAATTGGATTTACTCTTTTTACCATTTCCAAATGCCCATACAAACATCATAACAATGTTAACACAAGGAATCATCATGACCAGCATTGTGATCATCCATTCACCAAAAGTTACCGGTTCCTCAAGTTCATTAGTTGGATCCTGATAAGATGTCTGTTGATATGGTGCCTGCTGATACGGCTGCTGTTGATATGGTTGCTGTTGGAACTGCTGCTGTTCTGGCTGTTGCTGAAACTGCTGCTGATCCTGATTGTACATGTTGTTGTTATCCATGTCTTTCCCTCCACTTATAAGAAATCCTCATAGTTGCACATTTCATTGTGCCTAAAACTATAAGTTATGAATTTATTCTATCACAATTTCTGTATATATTGCAACAAATTACGATAAAATGTGCTATATTTTGAGAGTACATTCTTCCTATAGAATGTCATGGGTGGTGTTCCGGGAAATTGTGTTGTCATCCTGTATAAATAGATTATAAGCGTAACTGCACATATACCTCCAAGCATCCACATGATCCATTTACTGTTTCGTCCCAGAATATATCTCTCAATTGCAAAGAAAATAAACCATAACAGCCAAAAGAAAGCCGCCGGGTTTAAATCCGCTGCTCTTGCAAACTGTCCTGTCATAATACAGTACATTGCTCTTGTCATACCACATCCTGCGCAGGGAAATCCTGTTATGATCAATAAAGGACAGAATGCATGAAAAATATTTCTGACTATCACACTGTAAATCAGAAGTGCAATTATTCCTATATAATAATTCTTTACATCCGTCCATATACGTTTTCCTATCTCTTTCATTCTACCTCATCACTTTACATGCTTTATCATTTGTTATCAGCATAACATTTTTTTATTTTATATACAACCGAAAGGGCTGCCATTCACAGCCCTTTCCATTCGATATAAATTCTACTACATATCTTCAACGATCAAAGCCTTGAGAGTATCTCCGGAATCCCGTTTCCAATTCAATAAATATATTGTATAATTACGATTCTGCTGTACTGCAAGTGTTGCTGTCAAAAGAACATTTCCTCCAAATCCCGGATATCTTGCTGTCATACTTCGGCTGACTGTATAGATATAAAGTCCGGGCCAGATGGATTCAAAATCTGCTACCGCACGGTATCGCAAATTAGGAAAATTCACATACTGATTACCAATTACAACAGATAAAGCACCACTGTTGTGTGCCAGATTCGCTGCACGGATACACGACATATTAGAACCTCTGTCGCATCCTGAATCCGCAATCATCTGAATATCCAGCCCACTATCCGTGTTGATCACAGCAATGGTTGCATATGCATTAGCTGTTACATCTACTGCCTTTTGTACATAGATATATCCATTTTCTCCCATTACAGTAATTACCTGTCTGCCATCGGATACCCGTTCATAATCTGTAACTTCTGCAAAGTTCAGACTATTAGAAACCATATTTTCATTTACAAATATCACAAATGGATTATATCCTGTGGCAGCATTCAGGAATCGTATCCAGCCTCTTCTTGAATTAGAGGGATTACATAATCTGCATGGTTCATTTGGTCTTGGATGAGAAGAAATAATTGTTCCTATAATATTAGGCAGCATGCTATTCATATTATTGCTGCCGGTATTATTCATATTGCCTGGATATACGGGTCCTCCTTCCCCCGGATTTGGCAATGGAATTACAGGAACATTATCCATATTATCCTGCATATTGCCATTTGTATTGCCCGGATATACGGGTCCTCCCTCCCCCGGATTCGGCAGTTGAGTCACTGGTACATTATCCTGTGCTGCTCCTGTTTCATATGATGTTGTTTTTTTATCCTGCACGATTGTTTCACATCTCTTTCTCTTTTTCATCTATTTATATCATATTCAAAAAGATGTGAATTGGTTCATTATTCCAGCACAACTACCTGTCTGGATTCAAGAATTAATTGTCCATTTACGATCAAAACTCCATCCATATTATTCAGCAGTATATGTGTTTCAGGTTTCACTGTAAATTCAACCTGTTCCGTTCCAAAATTGGCAAGTATCTGCACTCTTTGATCGGCAGTTTTACGTTCATATGCAAAAACATGCTCCATGTCCTCATACAGGGGACTAAATTCTCCATATGTAAACACCTCTTTATATGCAGGAGACTTACGAAGAGCAATCAGTCTGCGATAATACTGCAAAACCGAATCCTTCCTTTGAAGTTGTTCTTCTGCATTTATTGTATGATATTGAGGATTTACCTTAAGCCATGGTGTTCCTGATGTAAATCCGGCATTCTCGGTATTCGCCCACTGCATCGGAGTTCTGGCATTATCTCTGCTAAAATGATAACAGTATTCCAATGCTTTCTCCTTTGGTATCCCTGCTTTCACTGCTGCTTCATACTCTGCCCTGGTTCCAATATCATCATATTCATCAATAGATGCGAATCTACAGTTTCGCATACCAATTTCCTGTCCCTGATAAATAAAAGGTATTCCTCTGAGCAAAATGCTTATTGTTCCAAGCATTTTAACTCCGGCATCATTTTGCAGATACTCTGGTAAATAACGGCTTGCACCTCTGGGTTCATCATGATTCTCAATAATATTTGCCAGAAATCCTACATCCTGACATTCAAGCTGCGAATGGAATAACACCTCTCTGAATTGTTTAAAGTCTACTGGTTTCACCTCGCAGCTTCCATATTCACAAAAAGAAAGGGAATGTGCTGAAAAATCAAACATTGTAGAAAAATGTCCATTATCACCTATAAATTCTTTCAGTTCATCTTTCTTCATATTAAATACTTCTGCCACTGTAAATGCCTGATACTTATCAAATGTATGCTTTTTCAGATCTTCCAGTAGTTCTCCCACTCCATCAACACTTTCTACCATTTTCCAGACACCGGCCAGTCCATCTTCTCCGTCCGGTTCCAGATTTTTGAATTCCAGATCTTTCTTTATGTTTATAATGGCATCGACTCTAAATCCTGCAACACCTTTTTCAAGCCACCAGTTTACCATTTTATACAATTCTTCCAGGACTCTTGGATTATTCCAGTTAAGATCCGGCTGCTCTTTTGCAAACATATGCAAATAATAATATTCTGTACCCGATACTTTTTCCCATGCACTTCCTCCAAAATAGGAACGGTAATTGCTTGGTGGATTTCCATTTATACCCTTTCTAAAATAAAAATAATCCCCATATTCTCCTTCCGGATCCTGCAGTGCTTTCTGAAACCATTCATGCTTATCGGAACAATGATTAATGACCAGATCCATCAGAATATACATATCACGCTTCTTCGCTTCACGTAACAGTTCATCGAATTCCTCCATTGTTCCAAACCTTGGATCAATTTCGTAATAGTCCGAAATATCATATCCCTGGTCAACAAAAGGCGATTGATAAACAGGTGAAATCCAGATAATATCAATTCCCAATTCTTTTAAATAATCCAATTTATTGATAATACCTCTCAGATCTCCTATACCATCTCCATTGGTATCATAAAAACTCTTAGGATATATCTGATATGCCACTTTATCATGCCACCATTTTTTCTCCATATAAATTCCCTGCCTTTCATATATAATACTTTAATTACATTATACATATAAAATCAGGGTTTTCTAAATCTGTATTGACTTGTTTATTGTACTATTTTGACTTATTGTTCTTTATATTGCAGCAAACGGTATTGCATTGGAGTAATGCCTTTTTCACGTTTAAAACGCCTGATAAAATAACTTACATTATCATAACCACAATCCTGTGCAATATCTATGATCTTATCTTTTGTTTCTGCCAATGCCTGTGATGCCTTCTCAATTCTAAGTTCATTGATATATTCCGTAATTGTTTTCCCAATATTTTTCTTAAAATAACGGCAAAAATACTGTGGATTCATATTGACCAGTTCCGATAATTCCTCCAGTCTGATTTCATTTTCCAGATTATCATGAATATAGGTGAGTACCTTTTTTAAATTGGCGATCTGAACATCGTTTTCTGATTTCAAGTCAGATCTTACCTCCAGACTATTATTACAGTACAATTTTGCCAGTAAATCCAACAAAATGGACTTTACCTGTAAATAGCAGGCATTCTTCTCAATTTCCTGTTTGGAAGTACAATGATTCATAATACGTATTTTATTTTCTACACGGTCATACGCTTCCCTTGTAATTGAATACTCTGTCTCATGCTGTGTAATTAATAAAGGAAAACGCAGCTTCCCGTTAACTAATGGTCCTATAAGTTTTGCCTGAATGGCATCATAATGTTCAAAGCTTAATATATTCATTGAAAACACAATTGCGCTTTCTGATCCTTTCTCCGATAACAAAATAGAATGTAATTCTTCCGGATGAACACACATGATTGCCGGCGCCTGTATCTCATACTCTTTCATATTCAGACAGACCTTGAAATTTCCTTCTTTGAAGCATATAAGCTCCATTTCCTCATGCCAGTGAGTTGTTACCTGCCATTCGCTTTCACCATTCCATTCATAAAGTGCCATAGGAAAATTAACTGTTCCGTGATTAGTATTCTCTTTTAATGCTGCAATGCTATCTCTCATTTCTAACTTTCATCTCACTCTTTATATTTGTGCCTTAATATAATCTTTAACCCATATGTTAACATAAGTTTGCTCAATAATACAATTAATTTTTGTATATTTATTCACAAAAAAGGACTTACCATACATAGGTAAGTCCTCCTAAAAAACAAAAATCGTATTTTATTTAAGCAATAAATACCGAAATTCCCTGATTAAGTAGCTGTGCTGTTTCATTACAACGATCTGCTTCATCCGCTACAGCATCTGCATACTGTTTCATTTCTGAAGCTTTTTCTGCTATATTCGTTGTTCCTTCTGCGCCTTCATTGGTTGCTGTTGCAATACCATTCATAGATTCCATTATACTGTCAATAGACGCCAGTAATTGCTGCGAAGTTGCACTGAAATCATCTATCAAAGCATTGATTCTCTCTGCATCATTATTATATTCATTTGCAACTCTGTCGAACATATCGTAACTGCTGGTAACATCATTACTCAGGAAATCCAATAATCTCTGTGCATCTGTTGTAAGGTTGTTCACTGCACTCGTTACTTTCTCCGTTACACTCTGAATTTGCGCAACCGTATTCTTAGACTGCTCTGCCAAACCACCGATTTCAGAGGCAACAACTGCAAATCCGCGTCCTGCTTCACCAGCTCTTGCAGCTTCTATTGAAGCATTCAAAGCCAGTAAATTGGTCTGATCCGTAATATCCATAATAGCGGATGACAATACATCTATCTGTTGTACCACCTTTGCCTCCTCTAATGCAGCTGTCAGGCTGTCTTTAATAGAATGGTGCATCAGGGATGTCTGTTTTCTGCTTTCTCTTGTATCTTCCTGCGCCTTTGCTGCACGTTTATGAATATCTGCCGCCTGCTGTGCACCTTCCTGGGAATGTGTCGCAACACTCTTTGCTGCTGCTTCTATTTCATGAGACATATTTTTAACAGTTTCTGATGATGCAGCCGTTTCTTCCATCCCTGCTGCTAATTCCTGCGTTGTCGCTGAGATTTCTTCAATATTACCCCCCAGTGTAAATATCTGTGTTTTTACCGAAGAAATAACGTCCCCCAATTCTGTACTTTGTGTTTTTACCTCACCAATCAACTGTTTTATCTGTTCTTTCATATTTTCCAGATTTTTTGCCAGATATCCAAAATCATCTTTTCTGCCGGCAAGTTTAGCAGGAAGTTCTATTGAGAAATCACCTTTGGCAATGACCCCAATATATGCAAGTGCTGCCTTGAAAGAAAAAATCATGGAAGCTGCGATATATGTTGTGTACAATGCAATTGCAATTGTCAATACTACTATGATAGACATGATTGCCGTCTTCGCAGTATGAATTTCATCATCCAGTTCTTTTACTTCATTTGCCACGGTTGTATCAATATAGTCAATATAATTGCCAGTTCCAATAACCCATTCAAACGGTTCAAATGCCTTGCTGTATGAACGCTTTGGCGATGCTTCTGTTTCGCCTTCTTTTGGAAACACATAATCTGTATATCCACCATCAGGCTCTTTACCTACTGCAATGATGTTCTTAACCATCTGATAGCCAGCCGCATCCTGCGTCTCCATACGATTAGTTCCTTCTGTACTGCTTCCTAATAAAACAACATTATCACCTTCATATGTATCAGCCCAGAAATAACCGGCTTCACCATAGCGAAGTTCTCTCAGCATATCTGCACCGATCTTCTTGGCTTCCTCCAAAGTATATTCCCCAGCTTCATATTTTGCGTACACAGCCTCTAACATGGAAATTGCATTCTCTACCTGATTCTTTATATTTTCATCATATTCATTCTCAATACTTTGTTTTAAAATAACCTCTGCCTGATCCTGCATCTGTGTAATACTGTTCATTGTGAATATACTAATTATCACTAAACCTATAATCGCAATAAGACAGATTGACGCCATTTTCCATTTTACACTCACATTCTTCATATTGATCCTCCATCTTCTTACTTAATATACATTAGAAAATTGCATTTGATTGTATGCATTTTTCACAAATTATATATTATCTGATTTTTATATAGAATTGTCAATATTAAAGAGTAATTATGGCAAAAAATAGATATTGTCAGGATTCTATGTAATTTAATTTCCATTCCAAACTCTCACATTGCAGATGATACAATTTATGATAGAGTCCCTTTCTATCCATGAATTGTTCATGCGTTCCTTCTTCTACAACCGCTCCTTCATTTAAAACCACAATTTTGTCACCTGCTACTCGGACATTGATCACTGCTTGATGTCCTGTTTCTTCCATAAATTGAAGTGTCGAAGTTTCCATGATCGTCACAAGCTCATCCATATAACTCTCATAGGAAGAACCTCCTGCACATGCAAGAAGCAAACGAAACACATCAAAATTTGCATAAACATAGTTAACAAAGAAATCTTCACCACTTTGTAGCGCCATATATTCCTGTTCTTCTCCGGACTGCCCATGAAACATTTCATTTGCTCTTACCAGTGTCTCTTTGAACTCTTCTGCAACCGGATTAACCAATCGAGTAGGAGGCGGTGACTAACCGCCGTCCTCTCACAGC
>ULPV01030383.1_pt1 | contig 54299 bp, 50 predicted proteins | sample 1953831 | NCBI WGS metagenome assembly ULPV01 (sample SAMEA4835638, study PRJEB28245) | human gut metagenome | biome: gut microbiome; material: fecal sample | place: Denmark | collected 2008 | reverse complement strand
GCATTTTTAATCAGGATTGCGAACTTGTTTCGCAATTACCTAAGTCTGTATCCTCTGATCACGTTTTTTCAGATTATGCTCCCATACTGTTGCTGCTTTAGACAATGGGAAACAGAAAATAAAGAATAAAATACCACTGACCAGATAAGCAGGTGCATATGCGCCTCCTGTTGATTCTCCTGTTACAAAACTGTAAGTCAGGGAAATCAGATCTGTTCCGCCAATAATGTACAGACAGGATGTATTTTTGATCAGATTAACGACCTGATTGACCATAGGCGGTAAAATGATCTTAATGCTTTGTGGCAAAATAATGTAATACATTCGTCCAAAATAATCAAACCCCTGTGAATCTGCTGCTTCAAATTGTCCTTTGGGAATAGACTCAATACCTGCACGTACTACTTCTGAAACATATGCACCATGATAAATTCCTAATGCAATAATTCCTGTAGGCAGGATTCCTATACTGTTACCTGAAAAAGCAAGAGCGTAATAGAGGAAACATATCTGCAAAAGCACAGGTGTATTCTGAATTACTTCTACATAAATACGACTGATCGCTTTCAATATTTTATTACCACTGGTAGACATCAATCCAAATACAATTCCCAGCACAAATGCCAGAATGACACCTACTGCTGCTGTTTCTATCGTAGTCAGAAAGCCAAGACCAAAGGAACTGCGATAGGTCCATACCTTTAACCATGCTTCTTGTGAAAATAAACCAGCCATTTTGCTTCCTCCATACCCTGTTTCTATTTTTAGTCTAATCCATTTTCTGTGATCAGACCGTCAATTGTACCATCTGAGAGCCACTGCTGTACCAGATCTTCACAAACTGTAGAAAATCCAGAACCCTTAGTAGTTGCAATACCATACTCCTGAGGTGCAAATTCCTCTTCTATGTAAGATCTGGAATCTGTGTTATAGATTGCAAGGATAGATTTGTCTACACAGAATGCATCTACTTCTCCTGCACTTAACGCTGTGGAGATAGTAGGATAATCTTCATACTGTGCAAAAGATACGCCCTCTGTCCATGTTGCAGGATCAAAAGTATCTGCATCAAATCCATCACCTGTAATAACTCCATTATCGATCATTGCCTGTACCAGTGATTTTGCAGAAGTAGAACCGGAAGATACACCTACTTTCTTGTCTGTCAGATCTGACAAGGTCTTAATTCCACTTGAATTCTCAACAAGCACAGATACATGATCTGTAAAATATGGAGTCGTGAAATCCCAGCTCTTCTTTCTCTCATCCGTAATTGTAAAAGTAGCCAATACACAATCAATATCACCTGAATCCAGAAGTTCTGTTCTGGTAGCTGCCGTAACTGCTGTAAATTCCACATCCACACCAAGATATTCCGCAAGTTTCTCGGCGAGTGAAATTTCAAGTCCTGAATACTCTCCTGTTAAAGTATCCTGATAACCAAATCCGATTACGGCATTTTTAACACCAACATTCAGTACACCTCTGTCGATAATAGCCTGCACATCAGCCGGATATTCTGTTGTCTCTACTGCAGTTGTTTCCGTTGTGGATGCTGTTGTTCCTTCTGCTGTCTGTGTGGATGCAGGTGTTGCTTCGGCAGGTGCTGTTGTCTCTGTAGATGAGCTTCCACAACCTGCTAACATTGTCATAGACATCACTGCTGCTGTCCCAAGTGCTAACCATTTGTTCCATTTTTTCATAACTTTATCCTCCTCAATTTATTGCCTTTGGTTATTTCAACTGTTTTAGTCCCGTGACCTCCACAGTATCTATCGAATAATTTTTCCAAGGAACTGCTTTACTCTTTCATTACTTGGATTGGTAAAGAAATGTTCCGGCGTACCTTCTTCTATGATCTGTCCGTCTGCCATAAACACTACCCTGTCTGCAACCTGTCTGGCAAAACCCATTTCATGAGTAACAACGACCATCGTAATATTTTCCTTGGCAAGTTTGATCATTACATCCAAAACTTCCTGAATTGTCTCCGGGTCAAGTGCAGATGTCGGTTCATCAAACAAGATGATCCTGGTCTGTGCACATAATGCTCTGGCAATTGCAATTCTCTGCTGCTGTCCACCGGATAATGTGGTTGGATATACATTTGCCTTATCACGAAGTCCTACTACATCCAGATAGTGATATGCCAGATCCTCTGCCTCCTTTTTGCTCTTATGATGAAGTTTGGTTGGTAGGTGCCAATGTAAGATTCTTCAGCACAGTCATATGAGGATACAGATTAAACTGCTGAAATACCATAGATGTCGTTTCCCTTACCAGTTTTGTCTTATTTCTGTCTGTCAATTCCCTGCCATCTATATACACATGTCCACTCGTAGGCTCCTCCAGAAAATTCATACACCGGACAGTCGTTGATTTACCTGAACCTGATGGTCCGATAATGACCAGCTTTTCTCCTTCTGCTACCTCCAGATTTACATCTTTAAGTACATGCAGTTCTCCAAAGTATTTATTGATGTGCTCCAGCTTAATCATGACTAATCTCTCCTTCATATAATCAAAAAAGGCACCTGGAATCTATCCAAGCGCCTTTGCTTAGTGCATATCTTAAACTAACTATTTCAAAAAGTCAACAATTTTTTTATTATTATAAACCATTTTGTGCTCTTTTACGTATATTTATTCAAAATACAAGTCTTCACTGTCTATTTTTATAGAATTTACCTGATTCACACCTTCTGCTTCCTCAGACTCTTCTGAAATGACTACAAGTTTGGTGCGCAGGCTTTTCCCTCTTGTATCCACATTCTCTATGGTACTGTCTGCCAGCTCCGGATACTCATAAAAAATCAACATCAGTTTTGCAACCTTAATCGTCAGTTCAGAACCTATTGCGATCACCATATCCGGTTTTTTTTCACTCATGAACTGCATACCACCGATCAGTTGGACTTGGGATATCTTTTCACCCCCGATATCATATTCTCCCATGATCACACCCATGGAATCCATATACGTTCTGATCTGGGATACTATATTGCCTACACCTTCATTCATATGACTGTCCCTGATCATAACAACATTTTTACAACTGATGTGCTCTAAATAATCCAGTGCTTTTCCTCCACAGGAAAAGGCAGATTTAATTGCAATTGATTTTGTCATAAATAATTCTCCCTTCTTACATTTCCGGCTCTCTCTTTGCTAAATTAAAAAAACGCCTGTAAACAGCAGATTGCTGCTGTTACAAACGCCTTTGTTATATCTGTTTCACTATTTTTCTATTATCACTATACTCTTCATTCCTCAAGTTGTCAATATTGGTATTTTGTCTCGTTATAACATGTCATAATATAACACAATATTTACAGGAACCATATTTTAGTATTTGTGGAGGAAACTGCGACTGCACCTGCATCCAGTGCATTGCATACGTCCTCTTTATCTGAAATTAATCCTCCCGCAATGAGAGGGATTTTGTTCTCTTTGGTAATTTTACGTATAACTTTTGGCATAACGCCGGGAAGCACTTCTATACAGTCAGGTCTGGCTTCTCTCGTCTGCCTGGACAGATTGGCAAGCGCCATGGAATCAATGATAAAAAAGCGAAGCACAGCAGCAAGCCCCAGTTCTTTTGCCCGTTTTACAAGAATCGGCTTCGTTGTAATGATACCGTCTGCCCTTGTTCTTTTCTTTATATAATCTACACTGACTTCCTTACTTCCAAGCCCTGCGATCAGATCCATATGAACCATGGCAAGTTTACCCTTTTCTTTTATTCGCTCCACAATATCTGCAATACTGCAAATATCACCAAACAGTATAAAAATGACACTACTGTCACTTTTTAGACATACCTCCAGGCTTTCTTCATCCTTTACCGCAGGAATAATCGGTGTATTTTCTATTGCTTCTCTGAAGCTGGTCTGATATTCTTCCATTTCTCTATTTCATATGTGCCGTAAGCCATTTAGTCACATCAGCATAAACTGTTTCTTTATCCAGTTCATTCAGTATCTCATGCCTGTCATCCGGATAAAGCTTCATTGAAATATCTTTGATCCCACTGTCCTTATACTGCTGATAAATATGCTTCACGCCTTCTCCATAGTTACCTACCGGATCATCTGCTCCTGCAATCATATATACAGGCAAATCTTTCGGAATTTTGTTATAATTCTCTTTCTTCTGGATAAAAGTAAGTACTTCAAATAAAGTCTTGTATCCATTGATGGTAAAACCGAATGTACAGAATTTGTGACCATTATACCAGTCCACAATATCTGTATCCTTAGTCAGCCAGTCATTTTCTGTACGTGTAGGTTTAAATCTGTCATTATATCCCTTAAAGGAACTCTTTCTGATAAACTCTGAACGGTATCTCTGTCCTCTGAACGTCCCCAGAACTCCTGCTGTCAGCTTACCTGCCAAAAGCATTGTTTTAGTCTGCTCCCCCGTTCCGCACAGAATTGCTCCTGTCAGCTCATTGCCATATGTCATAAGATAACGTCTTGCCATAAATGAACCCATACTGTGTCCAAACAGAAAATATGGAATCCCCGGATATTCTTTCCTGGCATATTCTGTAACGGTATGCAAATCCTTTACTACTGTTTCACTCTTACGATCCGGGCAGAAATACCCCAGATCTTCGTCACTTCCGGCAGTATGCCCGTGTCCCAAATGATCATTTCCGATTACCACGATTCCCTGCTCATTCAAATACCGGGCAAATCCATCATATCTTTCAATAAATTCTATCATTCCATGCGAAATCTGCATCACTGCCCGAATATTTTCTTCCGGCTGCCATATCACTACGTGGAGTTTATGCACCCCGTCATTAGAAGGTATTTCCATATTTTTTACCATATTCTGTAACCAAACCTTTCCCTTTTACTATCTCCCATTCCTATAAATATATTCTACACGACCCTATGCATGAGTGCAATCCCAAGCTTACAACCCCTGCTCTTTTAATCCCTGGACCAGTTTCACATAATATTCCCTGACGTCAAATCCTGATATATTTTCACGGAAAAGATCGATCATATCACCATGGGAAATTCCCCGGCAGCCTGAACAAGTCAGTGTCCCCAGATAATTTCCCCATTTAGCCGATTTCTCAGATACCAGACCATCATTAGCACCTTCTGCTGATTTTACCAGACAAAATCCTATATTTAACGGAAAAGAAGCACTACGTGCCTTTGACATCAGAGACATAACACTCTGTTTAAGAACATCTTCTGAATCTGTCATCTCCTGATTGCGTTTACAGCAATGATCTGCTGTCAGATCCATAACTGCGGCAGTAAAATCAGGATTTTTATCTCCTAATCGCAGAAATATTGCATTATATTTTAATGCAACGATATCGATCAGTCCCTTGGGTATTTTTTCCAGAAGCTGGTCTACCCATAAACACCCTTTATGTGGTGTATTGATCGTAGTCAGAGAAGCCACCATGGGTGCTGCATCCAGACAGTCTATTGCATATCTTGCATCAAGTCCTCCCTTGGAATGAGCTATGATATTGACTTTTTCGCATCCTGTTTCTTCTACTATCTTTTGAATCTGCTCCTTGATCTCCTGTGCACTTTTGCTTACCAGTGCTGCAGACTGATGTTTTCCATAATAGATCCTGCAACCATTTTTCTGCAGTTCAGCCGGTATTCTGCCCCAATAATTAAAATATTGCCAGTCTCTGAAAAAGACACCATGCACAAGCAGAACAGGATATCTGGTATTGCATATCTCACTTTCTGCCCGTACCTCATCCAGTTCCTTTTTAGCTGTTTCTATTTTATATTCCAGGTCTGCGCTTTTACATACATACATCGTAATAAACAGATTCACAGGTGGAATCCACCAGCACATGATCCATAAAATACGCCACACCAGCTTTAATTGTCTGGCAGTCATCATAATACGGATAAAACCGTTTGCAGCCATAAGGAAACCAATCCCTATGGTCAGAATGATCTCACAGACACACACTGCGATCAGTTCTGCACTTTGAAAACCAGACTGTGTAAACCTCTTTATCAGATACACACTTTGGATCAGGATACCGATACAGATCGCCAACATCAGCACATTACCGCCCATTAAGATATTTAATCTGGTTCCTGCTGTCTTTTTCCTGTAGGGTCTGATCTGATATATCATAAAAACTACAATAGTTATCACTGTGAAAACTATCTTTAGTCCAACATTCCAGTTTACATCCGTATATAGAAATACTAAATTTACCATTGCAAGATAAATGATGATTCCAAACAATGAACTTATCCACTTTCTCATATGTGTTTCTTCATCTCCCAATTATATATCTCTTATAGACACTATAATAAACAAGGCTTCCCGCCACTTGGCAGAAAGCCCTGTTCATAATTCTGTATTTATATCTTATTTATTTACGAATTCCTTAACCTGCTCATATACGCCCTGTGCATCCAGCTTATACTTCTGAACCAGAGCTGCTGCAGAACCGGATTCACCGAAGCAATCCTGCATACCGATCTTATATACCGGTGTTGGATAAGATTTGCACAATGCATCACATACTGCGCTGCCCAATCCACCGATCACAGAATGTTCTTCTGCAGTTACGACTTTACCTGTCTTCTTTGCACTCTTAATGATAATATCTTCATCCAGAGGCTTAATGGTACAGATATTGATAACTTCTGCACTGATACCCTCTGCTGCCAGCTTCTCTGCTGCGCCCAGTGCAGAATCTACACAGATACCTGTTGCCACGATTGTAACGTCTGTACCTTCTCTGACAATTGTTCCCTTACCGATTTCAAACTTGTAATCAGGTCTGTCATTGATAACAGGAACTGCGGCACGTCCAAAACGAATGTATACCGGTCCATCATATTCTACAGCGGCACGAACTGCTGCCCTGGCTTCTACATCATCAGCAGGGCACATAACTACCATGCCGGGAATTGTTCTCATCAGCGCGATATCTTCGTTACACTGGTGTGTAGCACCATCTTCACCTACAGTAATACCTGCATGTGTAGCACCGATCTTAACATTCAGATGAGGATATCCGATAGAGTTACGAACCTGTTCAAAAGCACGTCCTGCTGCAAACATCGCAAAAGAGCTCATAAAAGGAATCTTGCCTGTTAAGGAAAGTCCTGCTGCTACACCAGCCATATTACTCTCTGCAATACCACAGTCAATATGTCTTTCAGGGAATACCTTCTTGAACATACCAGTCTTAGTTGCTGCTGCAAGGTCAGCATCCAGAACTACAAGATTAGGATTTTCCTTACCAATCTCTATTAAAGCATTACCATAGCTCTCACGAGTAGCGATCTTCTTTACTTCTGACATAATGCTTCACCTACTTTCTCTAAATCTGCCATTGCAATTGCGAACTCTTCATCATTAGGAGCCTTACCATGCCAGTCCGCATTTCCTTCCATAAAGGATACACCTTTACCCTTTATGGAATGGGCAATGATTGCTGTTGGCATGCCTTTAGTTTCTTTTGCTTCTTTGAAAGCTGCACGGATCTGATCAAAATCATGTGCATCTGCCAGATTGATCACATGGAAATTGAATGCTTCAAACTTCTTATCAATAGGATAAGGAGAACATACATCTTCAATCTTACCATCGATCTGTAATCCGTTGTTATCTATGATAACGCAGAGATTGTCAAGTTTTCTGTGACCTGCAAACATAGCAGCCTCCCATACCTGACCTTCTTCGATCTCACCATCACCAAGCAGTGTATATACACGGAAAGAATCACCGCTCATTTTAGCACCCAGTGCCATACCGCATGCTACTGAGATACCCTGTCCTAAAGAACCGGAAGACATATCAACGCCCGGAACGGACTGCATGCAGGGATGTCCCTGTAAATAAGAGCCTAATTTTCTTAAAGTAACAAGATCTTCTACCGGGAAATAACCACGGTTAGCCAATGCTGCATATAAACCCGGTGCTGTATGTCCCTTGGATAATACGAAGCGGTCTCTGTCAGCCTTCTTCGGATTCTTTGGGTCAATGTTCATTTCCTCAAAGTAAAGATAGGTAAAGATATCTGCTGCGGATAAGGAACCGCCCGGATGACCAGCTTTTGCTGCATGAACACCGGTAATGATACCCTTACGAACTTCATTTGCCATTTTCTGAAGCTCTAAATTTGTCATGTTCTTTCCTCCATCATAACCTTTGTTTGTACTTATCCGTAATCATATTATAATTCTGGATAATTACTACATTTTTACCTAATTAATATACCACATATTCCCTGAATCGTAAATGCAAATTTTTTAACAATCTTCTACTTTATTGCCATAATATGCATTGGCACCATGTTTTCTGTAATAATGTTTATCCTGAATTCTCTGCGGTGCCGGCTCTACATCCGGTTTTAATTGTTCTGTAAATAGTGCCATTTTCGCTACTTCTTCCAGAACGACAGCATTATGTACTGCTTCCTTGGCATCCTTGCCCCAGGCAAAAGGACCATGATTTTTGCAAAGAACAGCAGGTACTGCCATCGGGTCTTTTCCTTCAAATGTTTCAATAATTACCGTACCTGTATTTTTCTCATAACCTGCATCGATTTCTTCCTGAGTCAATACTCTCGCACAGGGGATCTCACCATACATGTAATCTGCATGAGTCGTTCCATAGCAGGGGATCGCCCTTCCTGCCTGCGCCCAGCTTGTTGCATAGGTAGAATGTGTATGCACGATACCACCAATCTCCGGGAAAGCCTTGTACAGTTCCAGATGTGTCGGTGTATCAGAAGAAGGATTATACTTTCCCTCTACTTTATTTCCGTTTAAGTCCATAACCACCATATCTTCCGGCTTTAACAGATTATAATCCACACCGCTTGGCTTAATGATAAACAGTCCCTTTTCTCTGTCAATGGCACTCACATTGCCCCATGTAAAAGTAACCAGACCATAACGGGGCAGATCCATATTTGCTTCATATACCTTTTTCTTTAATTCTTCTAACATATTTTCTGCTTCCTTCCCAATCAAAAGATTAATAGCAGTCTACTGCTGCACGTTCAATTGCAAGTCCTGCCTTGTAACTCTTAATAAAGGACTCAAATCCCTCTACATCCTTTGCATCCGGCTCAATACGGGTAGATGACTGTCCTGCAAATACTTTGTGATCCAGATATTCGCCAAGCGTTTCTCCCTGTTCTTTGTTTTTCATATAATTAGCCAGTACTGCAATGCCCCATGCACCGCCTTCACCTGCTGTTTCCATAACAGATACCGGAGTATTTACTGCTGCTGCAACCACTCTCTGTCCTACTCCAGGTGTCTTGAACAGTCCACCATGACCTAACAGTTCATCCAACCTGACATTTTCCTGCTTTGCAAGAATATCCATGCCGATCTTAATTGCACCCAGTGCAGTAAATAAATGCACTCTCATAAAGTTAGCCAGAGTAAATGCAGAATCCGGCTTACGCACAAACAATGGTCTGCCTTCTTCAAACCCTGTCACATGCTCACCTGAGAAATACCCATAAGAGAGTAATCCACCACAGTCAGCATCCCCTTCCAGTGCCTTTCTGTAAAGAGTCCCATATAGCTCATTCATATCAGCCTTCTGACCCATTGCTTCATAGAATTCCTTAAACAGATTTACCCATGCATTAAGATCAGAAGTACAGTTATTGCAGTGAACCATAGCGACCAGACTTCCTTCCGGAGTCGTAACCAGATCCAGCTCGTCATAAGCCTTTGACAGATCCTTCTCCAATACTGCCATGGCAAATACGGAAGTTCCTGCAGAGATATTACCGGTACGCTGCTTTACGCTGTTCGTAGCTGTCATACCTGTTCCTGCATCTCCTTCCGGAGGACACATGGGAATGCCTCCCTTTAATTTACCCGATACATCCAGAAGTGCTGCACCTTCATCAGTCAATGTACCGGCCTGTTCACCTGCCACCAGTACACCTGGAAGAATATCCTCCAGTTTCCAGTCAAAGTGCTTATCTGCTACCAGCTCATCAAACTGTGCGATCATTCTGGTATTGAACTTCTTAGTTGCAATATCGATAGGGAACATACCTGAGGCTTCCCCTACACCCAGAACCTTCTCTCCGCTGAGTTTCCAGTGAATATAACCTGCCAGAGTTGTAAAGAACGCTACATCCTTCACATGCTCCTCCTCTTTGAGAATTGCCTGATATAAATGCGCAATGCTCCATCTTTGCGGAATGTGATAGCCAAACAGTTCTGTCAGTTTCTCACTTGCTTCCTGTGTGATCGTATTTCTCCAGGTTCTAAAAGGCACCAGAAGCTCATCTTTTGCATCAAATGCCATATAACCATGCATCATACCGCTGAATCCGATCGCGCCGATCGTTTCTATCTCTACATCATATTCTTTTTTTACATTAGCGATCAGATCCGCATAACAGCCCTGCAATCCTTCCCAGATAGCATCCAGACTGTAGGTCCAGATATGATCTACAAGCTGATTCTCCCAATCATAATTACCGATCGCAATGACCTGATTCTCTTCATCTGTGAGAACTGCCTTGATTCTGGTAGAGCCAAACTCAATACCAAGAGCTGTTTTACCATCTCTGATTTTTTCCTTCGTAACCTTACTGTCCAATCCCATATTAATCCTCATTTCTGCGCACTACCTGCGCTTAACGAATTTGTGTCAAATGTACCGCTTTTGCGGTACGAAAACCCTTTCAGACACACCTTGTGCCTTATAGCTTGATTATATCAATAACATCACTTTGGTGCAACGATTGTTTACTCATTTGTGAAATATTTTAAATTTGTGTTAATGTATTTTTATTTTCCCAAAAGCACGGAATTATCCACGTTTATTTCTCTCATTCTGCCATTGTGATAATCCATCATATCTCCTATACTGATATCATACAAACGATACAGATGCAAAACGCATCAACTCCCCGGATTATTCGTAACCATGTCATAGACTCAAAACCTTTTATTTACTGGACAAAGAACTATGAAACGGCTATAATGATAGTATCTGCGAGGGAGCGGAATTAATATTATGTTTCACTTAACAGGAGGATTATACTATGGGAATCATGGAAAGATTTAAGGACATTATGGCAGCAAATATCAACGCATTATTAGATAAGGCTGAGGACCCAGAAAAAATGATAGATCAGTACTTAAGAAATCTTGAGAGCGACCTTGGTAAGGTAAAAGCTGAGACCGCTTCCGTTATTGCTGAGGAAAGCAGAGCAAGAAGAGCATTGGACGAATGTAATGCCAATATCACTAAAATGCAGACCTATGCTGAAAAAGCTGTTGCCGCCGGCAACGACGCTGATGCAAAACAGTTCCTTGCACAGAAAAAAGTATACACAGATCAGCTCGCTTCTCTGGAAAGTACATACCAGATTGCAGCCGATAATGCAGCAAAGATGCGTACCATGCATGACAAACTGGTATCTGATATCGGTCAGTTAAATGCAAAGAAAGATTCCATTAAAGCTAAGATGGCTGCCGCAAAGACACAGCAGCGCATCAACAAGATCGGTTCTTCCGCTGTGGGTGCAGCAAATGACATGTCAGCCTTTGACAGAATGGAAGCAAAAGCAAATAAAATGCTTGATGAAGCAAATGCTATGTCTGAATTAAATAAAACAACAGCAGAATCTTCTATCGATGCACTTGCAAGTAAATATGACAGCCCTGCTACAGACAACTCACTGGATGATGAACTGGCAGCATTAAAAGCACAGATGGGTAAATAAATTACTGAAGCATAAATGGGAATCTGAAACAGGATTCCCGTTTTGTTATATATTGCAGTAGAAAGAGGTAATCATGGACAACAAAGAATCCACCGTATACCGCTGCGAATCCTGTAACGGTATCATGGAATATGATGTTGTAAGTAAACAGATGAAATGTCCCAATTGCGGTACATGTGTTCCTATCATAAATGATACAAATAAGATCATAGAACATAAATTAACAATAGATGCCAAACGTACCATTCGTCCTTCTGAGAAAACATCCACTACAATGGAATGTACCGGATGTGGTGCTACACTGGAGATCGGTAAGGATGACACTACTTCTGTCTGCCCTTATTGCGGATCTTCCTATGTACTGGCACAGAAACAACTTGATGCCATTATTCCGGATGGTATTATTCCTTTTAACATTGATATGAATACTGCCAGAGACACTTTCAATAAATGGGTAAAGAAAAGATGGCTTGCTCCCGGCAAATTAAAAAATCTGTATCAGGGCAATCCATTCCAGAGTCTCTACCTTCCTTACTGGACTTTTGATGCGGATGCTGACGCTGATTACACGGCAATGGGCGGCAGAACCCGTACTGAACAGTACAAAGATAAGGACGGAAATGTACATACCAAGACACATACAGACTGGTATCACACACACGGACATGTAAATGAACATTTTGATGATGTACTGGAAAAGGCTGTAAGCGGCGATACTTCTGCCTTTTTAAGTCAGATTGAGCCATATGATATGGGCAGGCTGGTATCTTATTCACCAGAATATTTGTCAGGATATATGTCTCAATGTTATAATGTAGATCTGGAGCATGCAAGCAATCAGGCACGTAATGATATGGAACAACAGTTGCGTAACCTTGCAAGTGATGATGTCCTTTATCGCTACGACAGTGTAAAAGATATCAGAATGCATTCCAGATATCGTAATGAATCTTATAAACATATTCTGGTTCCCGTGTATTCTACCTCTTACTATTATGAAGGTAAATTATACCAGGTCGCTATTAACGGGCAGACCGGCAACATCCACGGTGCTTATCCTAAGAGTCCTGTCAAGATAGCTGCTCTGGTCATAGCAGTCCTGATCATTCTTGCGGCTATTTTCTTTGGTTCCAGTGCACAGGATGACAGTTACTACGGCAGCAATACCGATACCGGATATGAGAGTACTTATAACGAATATCAAGCTATAGAAAGGAATATAAACGATTATGGGATTATTTGGTAATCAATTTGCAAATGTCATTGAATGGACAGAATATCGTGATGATGTTATTTTCTGGAAATGGACAAACAGAGAGATCAAGAAAGACAGCCGTTTGATTGTTCATCAGGGACAGGATGCTATTTTCTTATATAACGGCAGGATCGAGGGTATTTTTAAGGATGAAGGAAGCTATGAGATCGAGTCTCAGATCATTCCTTTCCTGTCTACTCTCAAAGGATTCAAATTTGGATTTAACAGTGGACTTCGTGCTGAAGTTCTGTTTGTAAATACAAAACTGTTCAACATCAAGTGGGGTACTAAAAATGCGATCAGTCTTCCGGCTCCCGGGCTTCCAGGTGGTATGCCTATCCGCGCTTTCGGTACTTTTGATGTAAAAGTCAGCGATTATCTTCATTTGATAGATTCTCTGGCTGGTGTAAAACAGATCTATACGATCAATGATATTCGTGATTATGTTATTTCTATTCTCGATCCACTTTTGATGAAATGGATCAGCCGTGAAGGTAAAGATATGTTCAACCTGCAGATGAATTCTCAGGAAATCAGTGATGGTATCAGAACTGATCTGGATATGGAACTGTTAAAAATAGGCCTTACCGTTACAGCCTTTAACTGTTCCAACTTCTCTTATCCTCAAGAGGTGCAGGCTATGCAGACCAAAGCAGCTTCACAGGCTATGGTGGGGGATATGAACCGTTATCAGCAGTTTGCTATGACTGATGCCCTCGCTAAGAGTGGCGGCCGCGGCAGCGGTGCAGCAGTTGACATGGCAAGTATGCAGATGGGCATGATGATGGGTCAGCAAATGGTCAATAATATGGCTGCTCAGAATCAGGCTATGAATACAAATCAGAATACTGCAAACAATGCACAGCCACAGGCTAGTGCTGTTCCTAAATTCTGTCCAAACTGCGGTACTCCGACAAATGGCGGTAAATTCTGTACAGAATGTGGTCAGAAGCTCATATAAAGAACAGGAGAAACAAATGAAGAACGCAAAAAATGAACTGTTAGAACTCCTTGGTGGTCTGGCTATGCTTGTTGTAGGATTATACTGGTTTTCTTTAAATGTAAGTGTGTCCAGTTCCTTCTTTTCCAGTGGACTTAGAATTGGTGGATTCAACATTCACAGTGGGTTGGTCATTGTGCCTTTTATCATCGCTGTGATTCTGGTATTTATCAATCCTGAATCCTTTGGACGTAAATTATTTTTAGGAATTTCCGTCCTGCTTATTATAGCATCTGTTATTTATTCTACCAATTTTCATCTGGCAACCATGACACTGTTTGAGTGGGTAGGTATTCTGGTGCTGATATTTGGTGGACTGGCTCTTGTCTGTAAAATTTTATTTAAGCCCACACCTAAAGATAAAAAATAAGGAGTTCCCATGGGTAAGAAATCGACAAAAGAAAACAAAAATATATATCAATTGAATCGGGAACGTCTGGAACTGACCAGAGAAAAAGCAAGTGAACTTCTCGAATCCGTAACTTCAGATCGAATTGAGAAAATAGAAAGTGGCAAGTCCCTCCCCCATCCGGATGAGGTTCTTGCCATGGCAAAATGCTATCAGAATCCTCTGCTGTGCAACTACTTCTGTTCTGAAGAATGTCCCATCGGCAGACAATATGTTCCTAAAGTAGAATCCAAAATGCTCTCCCAGATTGTTCTGGAAATGCTTGCATCCTTAAACTCTATCGATAAGAAAAAGAATCGTCTCATTGAAATTACAGCAGACGGTGAAGTTTCCGATGATGAGCTTAAGGATTTTGTTGCGATTCAGGAAGAACTTGAGCAAATTTCCCTGACTGTTGAATCACTGCAGTTGTGGGCTGAAACTATGATGATAAAGGGTGAGATCAACTCTGACAAAATCAATGAACTTCGTCAGGAAATGCGTGAATCCAAGCACTAATACTTTATAATCCCTTTATTTTTCCATTTTCCACGGGAGTAACGATGCATACTGACTACACTGACAAGTGTCCACGTAAGACCTGTAGTCAAGAATACTCCCCACATGCCAATCTTAGGAATCATCGTAAGTGGCTTGGCAAATCCTACACGTCCCGTTATCTCCATCAATCCATTTATCATGGAATATGCTGCATCTCCTGCACCATTTAATATTCCTCTTGATACATAGATCATGCCTAAAAATACATAAAACGGACTGGTAATTGCAAAACCTTTCGCTCCAATTTCTATAACTTCCAGATCCTGTACAAAAATTCCCATAATTTCTCTTCCAAAAAACTGTCCAGGTATTAACATCAGCAAACTGAATACAATAACGCAGATCACGCCAACTCTGTGTCCCTGTTTTACCCTGTCAATCTTATTTGCACCTATATTTTGTCCAGTATATGTAGTAAGTGCTGCTCCCAGCGAATTATATGGCTGCTGTACAAGCTGTTCAATTCTGCTCAGTGCCGTATTGGCTGCAACGACATCTTCTCCAAATCCATTAACTACTCTTTGAAGGAAAATACAGGAAAAAGCAATTAACGAATTCTGAAGGGCAATTGGAAATCCAAGTCTGAAACATTTTGCCATAATGTCCGGTTTTACCTTTCTTCCTTCTCTATTAACCCTCAGTATAGGAATCTTACAGAATGCATAAACAAATGCACATATTGCAGCTATCAACTGCGCAATAACAGTAGCCAGTGCTACCCCAAATACAGACCATTGAAAACTGATCACAAATAACAGATCCAGACCAATATTGATAATACATGATATTACCATAAAATATAGCGGTGTTTTGGAATCTCCTAATGCCCTGAGAACAGCAGCAACACCATTATATGCTGCAATTGCCAGGATGCCTGCACAGGATACCCGCATATAAAGCACTGCATCATCCAGTATAGTCGCCGGTGTATTCAAAAGCTCCAGAACTGCCCTGGCTGATGCAATTCCAACAATACTCATAATTGCTGACACTAATGTCAACAGATACATACCATTAGCAAAACTTCTACCAACCATATCTGATTTATCTGCGCCAAAATACTGCGACAATACCACGCCTACCCCGGCAGATATACCAAAACTCATAGAAAAGAACAGGAAATTCAAAGAACCCGTCGCTCCTACGGCAGCTAATGCATTCGCTCCTACAAACCTTCCCACAACAACTGAATCCACCATATTATAAAACTGCTGAAACAGATTACCAATAAGCATTGGTAATGTAAATGTCAGAAGAAGTTTAGCCGGACTTCCCTCTGTCATACCATATACAGCTTTCTTTTCCATACGATCATTTCCCCCTGTTCGTACAAATTCTCCCCTAAGAATAAGCTATTTACCCTTACTATCATCATAGCAAGTAGATTTTTTGAATGCAATATCTGCTATGTAGTTAGAGCGAAAGTGGCTATTACTGTCTTGAAATGTACAATATTTAGCTTCTCATTATACATACATATCCACATTAACACTGATACGGCCTTTCTTAGTCTCATATGCAACGCCCTGAAATATGAACTTACCATATCCCCGCACAGATACTTTGTCTCCTGTTTTTAATACGCCACTGTTATTTTCATTTAATCTTCCATTTACAAATATTTTCCTGTCACGAAACAGCACTACACTCTGGCTTCTGGATAGATTGTAAAGTTTCGCAATAATGCCATCAGCCCTTTGAGAATTTACAATACAATTCTTTCTCTCAAGTTTCGTGATCACACTTTCAGGAATCTGCTGCGCATAAGTACATTTTACGTGAGTATGTCTGATTTGGTCGAGATTGTCTATAATATAAGGTGCCATCTTCTCTGTGCAGAACAGGGATGCCCTCTTTCCTGTCATTACAATATCTCCCAGCGTACTTCTCTCAATACCAAGATTCATCAGCGCACCCAGATAATCCCTATGTGAGAGCTGTTCTCCAAATTTCTCCATAAGCGGAGCTATCTCGATACAGGCAATAGGAAAAGGTTCATCCCAACCACACATTTCCTCACTGCCAAATCTCAACATTACACGTTCACAATCTGCAGTACCTCCAAATAGTGTCGTTGGTACATAGGAAATTTCTCTCTCGATCCGGTGAAAAATATCCTGTTCTGCCAAAGACAAAAAACCCGTAAATAAATACTGGTTATTCGCATAGGATTTATCAGCCAACTCTGTCAGTCTCTTTTGAAATAATGCACTTTCTTCATCCATATCAGCATCCCTCATCTATCATCTCTTCTAAATAATCTCTGTCCCATAGCAATATCTTAAGTTTCTGTGCAGCATCAACAGCCGGCTGTGTAAAATACTGATTCGTCAGCACACAGCCTACCATCCTGTCATAGAAGTCCCTGCCTGCATAAGCTTCCTGAATTGCTTTTACGCCCACCGGTGCATTATACCGCTTACACTGGATCGCATAGGTCACTCCTTCTTTTTCCGCCAGAATATCGATTCCGTAATCGCCGCTGCTTCTGGTTACTTCTACCTCTATAAAACCTCTGGAACGCAGCAGATCCGCGCAATAACATTCGAAGTCAAGCCCCTCCATCTCATCAAGCTGCTGATCAGAAAAGCGCTTGCGAAACCGTCTGCATAATACAATACCTGCTGATATTGCAAGTATCAATACTGCAATTATGGCAACCAGCCATATGATTTTGTCCTGTTCTATCTGTGCAAGCATAATCTCCATAGCTAACATTTTAATAACCATGCCTTTCCGTCTTTTAAATCGAACATATTTTCTATATGCTATCATATTTCATACATGATTGCAAGTCCCTGCCCTTTTGTAACCTGCAAACTTCATACTGCCAACACAAATTTGTCGCATGATAAGAATTTCATATATGGTTTTGCATATTTTTTTAATAATTATACTTTACAAATAACAGTACACAGAGTATACTGTCCAACTATAAGGCAATGTCTTATACGTAACTATACACGCCACTTATGTGGTTCACAAACTTGCAGAGTAGAACGTTATGCGTTAAGTGCCGTATGAACAGGGAGTTGTCATATGGACGAAAAGCACTTCTTATCTATCCGATAGAAGTACGCTTGCGGTATAAGGTTCGCATCCCGCTGCTACATATTGGATTGACGAATTGATATCTTCCTTATGTAGTTTACAGGACAACTGCATACAGGAGGTTTTTTTATGCAAAAATTCAAGAAACTCTATGCAGATTCCATTATGGAACTGAAAGTAACCAAAAACATGGTCATTTGTGCTTTTATGGCTGCTTTGGCTGTCGTCTTAAGCTATACGACCTCTATTGAGGTAGGCCCCTACATTAAAATCGGCTTTTCAGGACTGCCCAATCGAATCGTAGAATTTCTCTTTGGTCCGATTACCGGCTGTATCTTTGGCGGTACATTGGATATTCTCAAATATCTGATCAAACCAACCGGCCCATTCTTTTTTGGTTTTACCTTTGATGCCATGCTTTCCGGTATTATTTTCGGATCCCTTCTCTACAAAAAGCCATTGAAGATCTGGCGTATCATACTTGCTGAATTCATTGTAAAACTTGTAGTGAACTGTGGTCTCAATACACTGTGGATATCCATGCTGTACGGCAAAGGATTTATGGTACTTCTTCCTGCACGTATTATAAAAAATGCAATCATGCTTCCTGTTGACAGCGCTCTCGTATACTTTTCTTTCCGCCTTGTTCAGAAGTTCAAGAGTCATTTACATATCTGATCTGTTATGGTAAAGTGCCTGGAAAAGTCCAAAGAAGAACACACCTTTTGGCTTTTCCGGGCTTTTTTTCTATGGTATAATTGTTACAAGTGGTGAGTTGATTCATTGCTTATTTCGGGGGGGGGAGTATCACGAAGGAGACACAGCTTTTATTATCTACCGGAGGGATACCATGCAGTATAATTATAACAATATTTTTCTGGAAAACAGACAAATGACTAATCTGTCTTCACTTCATTGGATGAGTATGATCGCCGCTCTGATCAGTGTCGTATGGATATTCAGTCTGTTCCATATTATTTCCATTTTCACCGCAGCATTTCAGATTATAGCACCTGTCAGTGTTCTGATCTTACTTTTGCCCACTATATTAAATAGAGTAATGCATCTGTCCGATATTATGCTTGTTGGTTCAAAAGGCATTAGACTGTTAACCGGATTTATTCTCGGATGTAGTCTGGCTTCTATTTTTTTGTTATCTGCCACTCTTGGTCATTATGCAGCTCCTATCTGGCTTCTGCCAGTGCTCATTGCCTGTCAGTATTATTCCAGGCGCATTACATTCTGTACCTTCTGGGCTGGTTTTACAGGCATGATCTTTTCTTTTTATGCCTCCATATTTTTCGGCATTGAAGATGCCAATTTAACTGCACTATCTGTATGTGCAGATCATTTAACAGTAGCTGCCCTTGGCAGGGCATTAATGTACTTTATGCCGCAGATACTCATTTACTGTGCTACTTTACCGCTCTTTATGCTCATTACGAAGCGTACTGAGCTGCTTATGAAAAAGCAGAAATTATCCATGATCGCATATCAGGCAAAACAAACTCTGGATCATCTGGACGAATTTCCTGATACCTATATCACAGACTGTCGTATTAAAATGAGATATCTGGCAAAGAATGGGATTGATGTCGATACTGCTCTTTCCAATATGGAAGGCAATGTAGATAAATATAATGATTTCATGCTGACATTTGTGGGAGAAAGCCACCGCAAAGAAGACGAATTGTTTTCTCTTCTGGATACGGATACTCTCCTGCAATATGGTTCCAAGGTTCATGCATTACGTGTAAAAGCAAATGCACTGGGATTAAGGAATCTTACAGATACTGCATTTTTTCATGAAATGGAAGCCTATGCAGGCAATCTGGAAGTAGTCCAGGCTAACTGGGAGAAGCTATCCTTTGAATGGGATGAAGCATGTGATCTTTTTACAGATTATATTCAGTCATTGGGACTAAAAGATCATGCCACAGATAGTCAGGGTAACCAGATCACATTTAAGAGATGGGGCGAACAACTCCATGAAGCCTTTAATGCTCTGGAGACTTACGACCCAGATAAGGCGCGTGCCATTCTGAATGAACTGCTGCAATATCAGATTGATGCAGATATTACAAAAAGTCTGGAAACAATCGTCGCAAACATTGATGAAGTAATGAAGGCATAAAAAAACCGGTAATTTGAACCTTGCAAGTTCAGATTACCGGTTCTTATTTTCTAAATCAGATTAAAATTCTTTAGTAAAAAGAGCCACAATGTAATAAAAACCGAACTCAGAAATGTGGTTGAAACCACACAACTGGAGGATAATACACCCTCATGCCCCATATTCTTGGACATAATATAGCAGCTTACTGTTGTAGGTGCTCCCAACATAATAAGAATCGCTACCATTTTCTCATTGCGAAATCCCAATGTCGCTGCCGCAGGCAGAAAAATTGCCGGCATGACAAACAGTTTGATCAGAGAACTGATAATAGTTGGTTTGATTTCTGCAAGTGCCTTACGACCTTCAAAACCTGCTCCCAGACCGATCAGTGCCAAAGGCGTTGCCAAAACAGAAAAATTATGTAGTGTTTTATCAATGATAAAAGGAATCGGTATCCTTGCCACTGATATGATCATTCCAATTAAAATACCGAGAATAATCGGATTGGTCGCAATTCCTTTTAAGGATTTCTTCAATCCTGCTTTGTCCAGTCCCGTACTTCCCGGGGCGGTAAACGACAATATCATGACCGCAGCAACATTATACAAAGGCACAGTCGCCAGGATCATCAGTGGTGCAATTGCACTCGAACCATAGATATTTACCATAAAAGCGACTCCGAGAACTGCAGCGCTGCCCCTGTAAGATGCCTGAATAAATTCACCCAGAATAGATTTCTTCTTAATAAAGAGCACTGCAAACACAGCGATCAACAGTATGCAGACTAACGTCACTCCAAAACAGAAAACCACAAATGTCGTATCCCATACCGCATAGAAATCCGCCTCTGCAATATCTATGATCAATAAGACCGGCAACGTGATCTTATAATTAAATGAATTAAGTGTTTTTACAAAACCATCATCTACAATTTTCATCTGCCTGAATACATATCCTGCTACCATTACCAGAAAAATAGGAATAGTAGCATTCAGACTAAATATTAAATTTTCCATAACAATCCTCCATTCACGTACTTTTATAGCATACTCCTTTTTATCATCCTCCGCAATCCTGGCAGCCACAAAAAAAGAGCCTTCACAAGGAAGACCCTTTCTGTGCTGCATTTCCATTAATACTACACTTCATCTGCCGCCGCAGGTGCTGTAACTGCAACTGTTGCTACTACCGTTATCACTATAGCCAGAATAATGAGAAGCATTCCGCCCAGAAGAAGCATAACTCCACTTCCGCTGTCTTCTGATGTTTCTCCATCTGATGTCTGTGCCTGTTCCGTTACAACCGGATTACTTTCTGCTGCTTTTACACTTACTGCTCCACCTGCAAAAGCTGTAATGCAGCAAGCAGCCGCCATTACCATAAACATTCGAATTAACTTACCAAAGATTTTTTGCATATTTGACCCACCTTTACAATTGTCTCTCTAATATAAATTATAACAAATATTTCTCAAAATGCAAAATATTTTCTGACATTTTATACATTTACAGGGAAACCTGCTGTTCTCCCTTTACTTCCACGAATTTTTCATCATCTACACATAACCACAGACTCTGCACACAGGGATTGTATACAAAAGAACCATCTGCTGCATACTGAGCCGCTTTAATGACATCCATATAATCAACGATCTGAATATTTGTCGCATACCAGATATCATCCCTGCCACCAACAAGCCTGCAGAATTCTTCCATGACTTCCCAGTTATTATTTTGGGTAAATTCATAGCTGTGTCCCCACACATACATCATATACAGATACTGCTTCTTATGCAGGTCTACGAACTCCTGCCCCAGTGACAACAGATTGTGGTCATGATGACAGGTTGCTTTCCACTGTAAGAAATCCTCCGGCATTGCAAAGCCATCCGTATTACCCACAACTCTTCCGTAACGAATTCCCAAAGCAGGGAGCATGGCACGGATTTCCTTTGATTCTGAGCCATTGGGATAAGCCAGTCCACGAACCGGATAACCCATAATTTCTTCCAGTTTCTTTCTGTCCTCTAATACCTCCTGCGCTACCAGTTCTATGGGACATCTGCCAATCGTGGGATGAGATACTGTATGACAGGCAATTTCATGTCCTTTATACAACTCCCTGTATTCAGCCTGTGGAATTCTGACCGGATCTCCCTCCAGTCCGCTGTTTACATTAAATGTACCTTTAATTCCATAACGGTTGAACAGTTCTACCAGTCTTCTGTCCTCATGTTTACCGTCGTCATAACTCATAGTCAGTACCTTATGCTTTCCTCCCGGAAAACAGGCATATATTTTCTTTATATTTGTCTTCATAATTGTAGATTCTCTCCTGTTTATTCTCTTGTGCTTCGGATATTTTTTTCAAAATGCGCCACCAGCCTACGTGCCGTCTCTTCATCTGATTTTTCCAGTGTATCAATAAAATCTCTGAGCGGCGCAAGTGTCTGCTCATCCGCCATAATCATGGAATGTTTCAGATTTTCAATATAATCTGGAATTTCTTCACTGAATCCCAACGACACTTTTCCTTCCGGTAACATGGTAATTTGAAGTGTATATGCAACATTTGTCCACTCTATTTTCTGTGTTGCAGCACACAATTCCTTTGCCTTTTTCAGGAAGTGGAATCCTGCCGGTGTTCTGTCCAGAATGTCATCTATTGTTATTCCAAAAAATTCCATATCATCCGGGGTAGCAATACAGGTAACCTTCAGGTTACTTTGCCTGGAATATTCCATACTTGTGCCTCCTTCTTCATAGTATCTCAATTATGTTCTATTATACATCGTTCTGCACAAAAAATCATACAATACGTAAAAAATCCCGATATCAATTTAAGTTGCAAAACTACTTTGATATCGGGATCTCTCTATTATCAATTTAAATTATTGTGCATACACACCTGTAAGATAACCAAATCCATACCACTGTGGTTCTTCTGTAACAGATGTTGTTGCTCCTGTTGCATCATCTACAGATGCTGCCAGAGCTGTTGCTTCTTCTACAATTGTTGTACCTGCTCCTGCGGGAATTACAAAAGATACGACATCATCACCCTTGCCAAAAGTTGTAACTAAAGTAACATCGCCTCTCTTCTGTAATGCATCAATAACGTTTTTGTTATATGTGTTCCATACGTCTGTCTTAACTTCTACAGTTGCATTCTCCTCTGCTGTAAGGATCTTCTTCTCAACAGCTTTCAGCCATGCACCATATGCACTGACTGGTCTGGTCTGCTCTACGTCCCCACAACTGCACATATACGCTTCTATACCATCTTCTGTGTCAGTTACTGCCTTAATGGTAGTCCACTCATAATGATGCTCATGTGCACCACCGTCTGTTGCCGGCTGTACTGGTACTTCTACAGGAATCTTCTTACCATTAACTGTCAAATAAATGGTTACACTAAGTCCACTCTCCGGAATCTGATATCCGATTCTTGCTACTAATTTATCAGCAGGAATTGTAATGGTAACATTATATTTACCAGTTACTGCTGTACCCATCAGCTTAACTCTCATATAGTCTGCTCCATTATTATAAGTATACTTATATAATCTTAAGCCTTCAGGTAAATCAGTACATAAATCTGTCAGATCATCATTATGTTTAAAAACACCCTTGCATGTCAGAGCTCCTTCAAAGTTAAGCTTGAAAATAGTTTCTAATATGTCTCCATCTTCACCTGAAATATCAACTACATTTTCTAACTCTTTTGAATCATGATAATTATCATCATTCCATGTTGTATACATAGTAGCATCCTTCTTAACAGTTGTACTGTCATCCTCATACACTACTACATCTGTATCTGTTGTTGCATCCACGTCAGTTACTGTATCTGCGTCTGTTGTTGTATCCGCATCTGTTGTTACATCTGTGTCAGTTACTGTATCTGCATCTGTTGCTGTATCTGCATCTGCTGTTGTATCTGCATCTGTTGCTGTATCTGCATCTGTTGCTGTATCTGCATCTGCTGTTGAGTCTGTATCCGTTGTTGTATCTGCATCTGCCGTTGTGTCCGTATCCATTGTTGTGGCTGCATCTGTTGCTGCGTCTGTGTCCGTTGCAACTACCACATCCTCAGCAGCATATACCTGCTGCACACCTGCACCTGACAGTGCAACTGCTGCTGCCAGTGTCAAAGCTCCTACTATCTTCTTTAACTTCATTTTAACCCTTTCCTTTCTTTATCTGCCAAATAATATTGCAGGTATTTCGCTCCTCTTATGTTTTGCAACTTTCTGTATTATATTTGTTCCGTTTTAGTTTGTCAAACATGTCAAAATCTGGTTATTCTTTCCATTTTAGTACTATGGGACTATAATCAGTCAAAGGTGTTATGCATTTAGTACAATTTCCCTATGTTTTTCATTCCTAAATTTCTATATTTATATCAAATAAAAAAGAAACCGCAACAAAAGAAATCTCTTCTTCTGTTACGGCTTCCTTGCCTTTTCTCTCCTTATGACGGTTCATCATCTTCTACCAGATCCGTGTGGAACATAAGCAGAAATTCTGCACCGTTTTTTAAAGTCAGTTTCATGACAACGCCTTTGCCATCAACTGAAATTTTGGAGTTTACAGTCTTAACTGTATCCAGATTCAGTTGTACTGTGGTAAACATATCGTCGCTTACCAGACACATGACTCTGCCAATAACTTTTACTTCTGAACAGATCACGGATATTGACATATTTAATCCTGTTCCGTCCGTTACGTCTTCTATGGTTGACAAAGCGATTGGTATATTCTTAACATCAGCTAATATCGCAATCAGACTGTCGGCATCGTTAACGATCAACAGACGGTTCCGCATGACCTCAAGATAATTTGTCCAGTTCTGCATACCATCCATACTCAATTTAATGGCCTCCTTTGAGTTACTCCCCCTTAAAATGAGTGCTTGAAATACAAGGCCTGTTCCTTATGACTGATTCTTCCGTATAGCTACCTTATTTTACTCCTCCTGTGCATCCTTCATGCGTGGGTGGATACCTTGTTCTTACATTATATACCACCTTTTAATATTGTGTCAACTTTATAAGTGTGTTCTTTATTGTCAGTAATATTCAGTTTTTATTCGTGTTTTGTATACTGTATATTTTGTATATACTATTTAATATTCCATTCTTTCGGAAAGGGCAAAGTATATTCCATCTTCTTACCTGAAACAGGATGTTTTAAAATAAGCCTGCTCGCCAAAAGTGCTGTGTGGCAAATTCCTGTTATTTCTGAAAGTCTTGCGGAATCCCTGGAAGCATACTTATTATCTCCTAATAATGGCATCTGCGCATGAGCCATCTGAACACGGATCTGATGATGTCTGCCTGTAAATAACTCAATCTCTACCAGCGCATATCCTTCACCATTGTACTCATACTGCCCACAAAATTTCCAATCCAGTTCTGCCTTTTTTGCGTTTTTATCCCCTGGGCTGACTACCCGTGAAAGATTGGTTCTTCCATCTTTTAAAAGATAATCTGTCAAATGTCCAGTCTGATCATCCAGCGCAGGATGCAACGGCACCAATGCATGATAGTACTTCTTTAAACTGCCGTTTTGCAAGTCTTTTGACAACTTTGCTGCAGCCTGAGGTGTTCTGGCAAACACCAACAGTCCTTCTACAGGCTGATCCAGTCTGTGAACTACTGCTAAATAAGTATTCTGCCCTGTTTTTTTCAAATAATTCTTTAATTCACTCTCAACATCTGCCTGTCCAAGTTTTGCTGTCTGCGTGGCAATGCCTGCCGGCTTATGAATCACAAGAATGTCTTTATCTTCATATATAATAACTGTTTTCATCTGACTATAACTTGAATCTGTAGCCTACACCCCAAATTGTTTCAATGTACTGCGGATTAGAAGTGTCTGTTTCGATTTTCTCACGAATTTTCTTAATGTGTACAGTAACAGTAGCAATGTCCCCTATAGAGTCCATATCCCAGATTTCACGGAACAGTTCTTCCTTTGTAAACACATGATTCGGATTCTCTGCAAGGAATGTAAGTAAGTCAAATTCCTTTGTTGTAAAAGTCTTTTCTACACCATCAACAAATACTCTTCTGGCTGTCTTATCAATTCGAATACCTCTGATCTCTACAATGTCATTTTCCTTCGTGTGTGTACCTACCAGACGATTATAACGTGCCATATGTGCCTTTACACGGGCAACCAGTTCGCTCGGGCTGAACGGTTTTGTCAGGTAATCATCCGCACCCAGTCCCAGACCTCTGATCTTATCAATATCATCCTTCTTTGCTGAAACCATAAGAATAGGAATATCTTTCTCCTCACGGATACGCTTACAGATTTCAAATCCATCAATACCGGGAAGCATCAGATCCAGGATGATAAGGTCAAAATCTTCTGAAAGTGCTGTTGCAAGTCCTGTATCACCACTATTCTCAATTACTACCTCAAAATCATTCAGTTCCAGATAGTCTTTCTCCAGATCTGCAATTGCTTCTTCATCTTCTACGATTAAAATTTTACTCATATCTTTCATCCTTTCTCTATCCGATCACATCTTCATTTTCTTTCTTTTCTGTGTATTTGCGAATTACAAAATGCATACAGGTTCCTTCACCTTCTTTACTGGTAGCCCATACATAACCGCCATGATCTTCTATGATCTTCTTTACGATACTAAGACCGATACCGCTGCCTCCCTGCAAAGAATTTCTGGAAGAATCTGTTCTGTAGAAACGTTCAAATATATTTCCAATATCTTTTGAAGCAATTCCTTTTCCATTATCTTCTATTTCAATTTTAACAGATTCACCTTCATCAAGAATCCTGATATCTATAATTCCTTTATCATGTCCCATATATTTGACACTGTTACTGATAATATTGTTGATGACTTTCTTAAGCTGCTCCGGGTCAGCTACAATGCAGGTGTCAGCAGGAGCAAGATTCGTATAATTGAGCTGAATATCCTTCTGCTCCAGATCAAGTCCTACTTCTTCTACACAATCCTGAAAATAATCTGCAATATTAAGTACATGGAAATGATATGGAATTTTGTTGGAATCAATTCCCGAATACGTAGTCAACTCATTGATAAGCTTGTCCATATCATTTGCCTTATTGTAAATGGTCTTAATATACTTATCCATCTTCTCAGGAGTATCTGCCACACCATCCATAATGCCTTCTACATATCCTTTGATAGAAGTAATAGGAGTTTTGAGATCATGGGAAATATTACTTACAAGCTCTTTGCTTTTCTTTTCATTCTGTAATTTTTCCTCTGCATTTTCCTTAAGCTGCAGGCGCATCTGCTCATAGTTATCATACAGTCTGCCGACCTCATCTTCCTGTTTACCAGTCAGTCTGTAATCAAAATCACCCTCTGCGATCTTACGCATCGCAACGCTCAATTCTTTGATCGGTTTATAAATATCCTGATTTACCCACGCTGTGATCAAAGCACTGGTAAGAATGAGGATCACTGCCATGGCAAGCACCAGATATCCCATGAACCGCTTGCTGATCATCGCACCGATCATTACATCTTCCTTCGTCAATTCATGAATAACATTTACATTTTCGTGATATCCTATTCCCAAAAAAGCTGCTGAGAGAAACAGCATAGGTACGAAGATTATCGCCAGAAAAAGAAGCATCATTTTCGTTTTCAACTTCATAGAAAACACCTCGATTTGTATTGTTATATTTATCATACCACAATATTACCTTCAGAGTGAATGGTGTTATGGCTTCTTAATTATTTTTTTATAAAAATAATATCTAATTTTGATTATATGTGTTGACAAACTATAATTAACTGAATATAATAATGATAATCATTACTGTTTTAGTTGAAAGGAAGATCAGCTATGATGAAATACAGCAGACAAAGAGCTGCGATTTTGTCTTTTCTCCGCAGCAGAAAAGATCACCCGAGTGCAGAGTTTGTATACATGAATGTAAAGGAACAATTTCCTAACATCAGTCTTGGTACTGTATACCGCAACCTGACACAGCTTGCAGAAGCAGGAGAAATCGCAAGACTGCAATTTGGCGAACTGGGAATAGACCGTTTCGATGCCGATACATCCAGTCATGAACATTTTGTATGTTCCTGTTGCAAAAGTGTCATCGATCTGGATATGGGTGATATCTCATATATTGATAAAGAAGCTGCCCGAAACTTTGACGGAATGATCCAGGGACACAGTATTTACTTCTGCGGGTTATGCAGAGACTGCCTGCAGAATCAAAACAATTAAATCTATATCTTTTTAAGGAGGAAACGAATATGAAATTTGTATGTACAGTATGTGGTTATGTTTATGAAGGTGATGCAGCTCCGGCAGAATGTCCTGTCTGTCATGTAGGCGCCGATAAGTTCAAGAAAGTAGAAGGAGACCTTACTCTTGCTGCTGAACATGAATATGGTGTATATGCCAAAACTGTAAAGAACAACGCTGAAATCAGCGAAGAAGACAAGAAGTACATCTTCGATCAGTTAAAGGCTAACTTTGAAGGTGAGTGTTCAGAAGTTGGTATGTATCTGTGCATGGCTCGTATCGCCCATCGTGAAGGCTATCCTGAAATCGGTCTCTACTGGGAGAAGGCAGCTTATGAAGAAGCAGAGCATGCAGCTAAATTCGCTGAAATGTTAGGTGAAGATCTGGAGCCAAATATGAAGGCTACAACAAAAGACAACTTAAAGTGGAGAGTAGACTGCGAATTCGGCGCTACAGCAGGTAAAGTAGACCTTGCAAAATGCGCAAAGAAGAACAACCTGGATGCTATTCACGATACAGTACATGAAATGGCTCGTGACGAGGCAAGACATGGCAAGGCACTCAAGGGTCTTTTAGACAGATATTTTGGATAAAAATCATAGTTCTTAGGAGGCGTGGCAACTCGCCTCCCAAGATACAAATATAAGTTACTGCACCTATGGCTAAATTTCTCTTTGTTTATTATTTTCTTCTAATAATTTTAAATATTCTACTCTTAATGCATCTCTATCACTACGTTTTAAATCCTTATGTATCAAATTATGTTGTTTCATCATTTCCAACTCAGAATCATTATATTTTAAAAGTTCTGTTAATGCTGTAAATTGAAATCCCTTATAAAATGGCTTGATTTCACCTCCAGGTAAATAAAACTTCTTTGCAACATTTATAAGGTAAGATGCCATTGGTTTTTTTATTTTAAGCTCATTAATCAAAAATTGATTCATTGACTTATAAGAGTATTTTTTATCAACTTGATTATCCATCAATATTCTTATACTTGACAAACTATCGCAATATCTTGTTCTCATTCCTTTACTTCCCTCATTTTTTAGGAAAAAAATTAATTCATTTAATTCTTCATCACTTAACTGTTTCATCATTGCTATACTTCTCCTCTCTCTTTGCTATGTCTAATACTTTTTCTTCTTCCGGATTGAAGAATATTTCTTCTACTCCATCAAAAACATGATGTCTTATACCATACTCTGTAAATTCTTTAGCAAGCATTCCTAAAATATAATCATTAGGTTCTGTTTTTTCAGAATTCCAGTTTTCAATAGTCCTAATAGGAATGCCAAACTTCCTAGATAATTCCGCATCACTCATCCCCAATGGTAATGTTAGTTCAAAAAAGTCAAAATATTTCCCTGTAGTCCATGCAGACACATCTTCAAGATCACCATGTGCCATAATATATCGTTCTCCCGATTCTTTTGCATTTAATAAACGTATTTTTCGTTTAGCTTCATTATATGTATCGCAAAATTCTACTGTTTGATTATTATTGCTATCCCGAACTTCAAATCCTCTATAAAACCAATCCATCCCATAATATATCCCGTAATCATCTTCTAGCAATATTTTCCCTTTATTATTACAGTCCGCCAATACAACTGACAATTCATACATATATGCTTCTATCTCCCAATTAAAATCACCTATAAATCTTTGATATTTCCCTACCTTAGATTTTTCGTCTTTACTTAATGCATTCCAAATTTTAACAGCTTTATTCATTGCATCAACATATGAATCACAAAATGTAAATTTTATACTTCCTTTTTCATTGTTTATTATTCTCACATACCAACCTAGCACAATAATTCTCCATTCATTTTAATAATTTTTTGCATTTTTAAAATACCACATATTGGTGGTTCTTGTCAACATATTGGTGGTTATAATATTAGAACATATATTCTGAACATATGTTTGACGTCTGCATTTATTTATGCTATTATTTATTTATCAACGATAAAGGAGCATACTAATGAATAAAATACAGGGAAGTATTGAAGTCCTGAACTCTCTTCAAATTACTGAAAAAACCGCTGGCTATGATAAAGCAAATAAAGATTTAATGAAAAATAAGGAAATTCTCGCTATTATTCTTAAAGGAGTGGTTTCAGAATATGAACACTATAGCTATGAAGAAATTATGAATTTTATAGAGAGTGATTCCATAACAGATGAAGAAGAAGTTACCGCTAATCGTCGTCCCACAACCAAAAGAATTACAGGAGATGATAAAGAATATTCTTCACTTAATGAGAAAACATCTAATTTTGATACAAAATTCAGAGCAATAAATCCTGTTCTTTCCAGTGAGGATCTCATTATTAATCTTCATATTGATATTGAACCACAAAAAAATTATCGTCCTGGTTATCCTATTGAAAAAAGAGGCATTTATTATTTAGCCAGAGAATTATCATCTCAATTATCTGTTGTCACAGATGACACAAATTATGAACATTTAGAAAAGTGTTATAGCATATGGATTTGCCGCGATAATATCCCTCAAAATGAGAAATTCAGCATATCCTTTTATGAGATGACTAATAATAAAAATTATGGTTCATGTAATACATCACCAAAAAACTATGATTTATTAAACTTAGTCATTATCAGATTGGGAAGTAGCGTGTATAATGGTGATAAGAACGATAGTGGTTATGATATATTAAGGTTTCTTAATACTATTATGTATCCTCACAAACAGGATTTTCTAAAAACCATTAAAGAATATATTGATTTTTCAAAGAATCAAACGTTGTGGAAGGAGGTCACACATATGACAGGAATTGGCATGAGCATTTTAGAAGATGGAATTGAACAAGGAATTCAGGCAACAGTAGAAACCGTTCAAGAACTGGGTGGTGATAAAGAAACAGCTATTGAGCAAATTATAAAAAAATTCAAACTATCCCAAAGTAATGCAAGTGAAAAGGTAAAAGAATATTGGCGATAATAATATATTTCCAAGCAAAAAACGCCATCACTGGCGTTTTTTGTTTTCTATTTACTTTCGTCAAAAGCGGTAGAGATATCGCTCATAAGTCTGGTAATCTCTCCCACTGATTTTTCAATGTCATTATATATTGACGCTGATTGTCCGGATAACTCCTGCATACTCTTTGCAACAACCGCAAATCCTTTTCCTGCCTCTCCGCTTCTTGCAGCTTCTATCGTTGCATTCAGGGAAAGTATTGTCTGTCTGTTCGCAATTCCTTTCAAATGACCTGTATTGTCATTAATTTCAGCAATCAGTTCTCCTGATTTGGATATCTCATCCTTTACCTTATCCAGTCTGCCTGCATTTACATGCTTGAAATATTCCAGATTTACCAGCTGATTTACGATAATCCCCAATAAATTAGCAGATGATTGTATTCTTTTCTCTGTACTAACCGGTACTTTACGAAGTGCCTGAATATATTTTTCAGGATCAATTCCAAGTTCTTTGGCAGTATTACGAAATTCTTCTTCATCCGGCTGCTTTGGTAATACCTGTCCGCCAATGATGGCCCCCATCTTCTCCCCATTGGCCACAATATCTACAGAAAAATCCATAAGCCCTGCATGACAGAAATATGTGCCACTACATTCATTATCACACTTTACGCAACGCTTGTTGCCTTCCTTTGAGCCTCTGGTGTATTTCATACAAAAGTCTGTAAAATTACTTCCTTCTGTAATATATTCTCCGTTTTTACCTACGGCAATTGCCGCCAGACCCGTTGCCTCAGAGAAATTATCCTGTATCTCCTGAAGCTTATTCATATTCATAAAATCTTTCAGCTCCATACTATTGCACTCCCTTTTACCGTTAGTTATTACAGTGAGCGACCGTCATACCTAATTTAATTTATGATATAACGGCCGCTCTAATAAAATTCGTTATCCAATTTTTACTCTTTTCTGTGATTTCATCTATCACTTAACTTTTTGTGGTATTGTTTCAATATGACTACCAGCTTCGTTACCTTAAATACTCTTATTTAAATCCCTTATGGATTGCTGTTCTCATTCACATATTTGTTTAAGGTCTGTTCTCGAAGAGTTACTAAGTATTACCACTCTCATATTGATGGAAGCTCTCCGGCGTTCCCAATGGACTTACCTCCTGTTCCCAGACACCTGTGTCTGTTATTTTTTCTTTCTTTTTTCTTCTCTGTTTGTAATTGTAGTGTAACACTTTACTCTGAATTTTTCAAGATTTTCTGTATAATTTTCATGCATTTTAGCATTATTTACAACTTGTTTCAGTAATATTGCATAGTATTGTCTGATTATTCTTACAATTACAAATTCCCACCTATTATGATGCATGGAACACATCACAATAAGTGGGAATCTCATACTGCTTATTCAACTGAGCTGACACAATTATTCATCAGCATGGCAATAGTCATAGGACCTACGCCACCTGGAACCGGGGTAATTGCACTTGTATGTGGTGCTACTCTGTCAAAGTCTACATCACCGCAAAGCTTATTCTCAGCATTTCTATGGATTCCTACATCAATGACTACTGCGCCTTCCTTCACATAGGTTTCATCCACAAACTTCGGCTTACCGATTGCAACAACAAGGATATCTGCCTGCTTTGTAATTTCCTTCATATCCTGTGTTTTAGAATGGCATATTGTCACAGTTCCATTTTCTCTTAACAGAAGCATTGCCATAGGTTTGCCTACAATGTTGCTTCTTCCCATAACTACGCAGCGTTTACCGGCGATCTCGATTCCGGAGCGTTTTAATAATGTAATGATTCCCAGAGGTGTACAGGATACATATCCTTTTCCTCCGGTACATAATGCACCTACATTCTGCATATGGAATCCATCTACATCCTTGTCCGGAGAGATTGTCTGGATAATCTTCTCTTCGTTGATCTGCTCGGGCAGTGGCAACTGTACCAGAATGCCATTTACTCCGGCATCGGCATTAAGCTTCTCGATCAGTGCCACCAGTTCTTCCTCAGTTGTCTCTTCCGGCAATTCATAGGAAAGTGATTCAATGCCGATATATTCACACGCTTTTTTCTTATTTCTGACATAGACACTGGAGGCAGGATCATTTCCTACCTGAATCACAGCTAATGCTACCTTTTTGCCCTCTTTTGCCATGGCAGCTACTTTTTCTTTTAATTCATCCTTGATTTCCTGGGAAATCTTCTTACCATCAACAATCTGATACATATCTATTCTCCTTTGCCATTTGTCCAATCATAACTACACTTATAGCAGTATCATAACTGACTGTTTTCACTTTGGCAAGTTAAAAGGTTGAAGTTATTTATTTCTTCCTGCAAATGATAATAACTGCCACGATCACTGCAATTACAAGAACTGCGATCAAAATGGCAACTAGTGTGGAGATACCTCCTTTTGCCTGCTGTGTATTCTCTACCGTTGTATCTGCCTGCTTATCTTTTGCCGGAGCTTTACCAAGGGTATCATCGCCCTGCACCAGAACCATAGCAGAGATACCTTCTACTGTAACAGAACCTTCGGCTGTTCCAAGGGATTCACAGCCTGCCTTTTCACCATTGACACAGATATCCCATGCGCCTGCTGGTAAGTTTACTGTGACCGCATCAGGATTGCCATTATAAATGACTGTAATATTCTGTGCTGTTTCGCCCTGTGCCTCACCCTTAATGGTATAAGCCACTACATTTGCATCCAGTCCACTCATAAAGGTAAGTGTATTCTGAATATCTGTTGCTGTTGTCATACGCAGCGAACTGTGTGCCTTACGGAACGCAATCAGGCCTTTATAATATTCATAGGTATCAATCACATTGCCCTTATTATCCCATTTGATACTGTTCGTTGCATCAGGAGAACAGTAGCTGTTCTCATCAAACCCGCTCTCTGACTTCTCATTTGGCTTGGAACGAAGCATTTCTTCACCAGCCTGCATGAAAGATACACCCTGTGAGGTAAGGATGATCGCACTTCCCAGCTTGTTCATCTTCACTCTGTCAGCTTCGCTGTCATCCGCATTGGAAATGGCAAGCTTATCCCAAAAGGTCAGATTATCGTGACAGGATATATAGTTAATGCTCTGTCCGGGCTGTCCTGACCAGTTCGTGCTCTTCTTATCATTCTTGGAGATCATGACCTGTGGATGGGGAGTCGCTGCTACAACACCGAACTTAATGCTCTCTTCCATGCCGTCTTTTCCACTTACAAAGCCTTTATCAAGGGAATCAAATACACTACCCTTGATTCCATCACGGATATCATCACTGAAAGCACCTACCCGGTCTAACTGGTATATATGGTTCTTCGTTGCCTGCTGTGCTGCTGGTAATGCTGATTCTCCACCGGTCCAGCCCTCACCATATACCATAATAGAAGGATCTACCTGATCCAGTGCTTCCCTGACAGCTTTCATGGTATCCAGATCATGTACGCCCATCAGGTCAAACCGGAAACCATCTACGTGATATTCTGTTGCCCAGTATACAACAGAATCTACAATATACTTACGCATCATGGCACGTTCTGAAGCTGTCTCATTACCACAGCCTGAACCGTTTGAATAGTTGTCGCCATTCTTTCTGTAGTAATAGTCCGGCACTGTCTTCTGGAACCAGGAATCTGTCAGATTGTAAGTATGGTTGTATACAACGTCCATATTCACACGGATTCCATTCTCATGAAGTGTCTGGATCATCTGTTTCATTTCATTGACACGCACTTCTCCATGGTAAGGATCTGTACTGTAAGAACCTTCAGGTACATTATAGTTCTTAGGATCATAACCCCAGTTAAACTGTGCTGTATCAAGCTTTGTCTCATCTACTGTAGCATAATCATAGCTTGGCAGAATCTGTACGTGAGTCACTCCCAAATCCAGAATATGATCAAGCCCTGTTGCCAGTCCTTCACTGTTTTTCGTTCCACGTTCTGTCAATCCAAGGAACTTACCTGTATTCTGGATTCCTGAAGAAGCATCAGAAGATAGATCACGGATATGCAGTTCATAGATCACTGCATCTGTTGCGTTACTGAATGCAGGTCTGACATCTGCATCAAATCCATCCGGATTGGTAGCTTCCAGGTCAAGAATCTCACCTCTGTTGCCGTTTACTCCTGCACTTCTTGCATATAAGTCAACGACTTCATTTACTTTATTCCCGATCTTTACTGAATAAGTATAATATACACCATTCAGATCCCCTGTCTTTTCACATACCCAGGTTCCCTTGACATCTGCTGTCATTGGAATCGTTTCCATTAAATTGTCACCATCACCCTGCTCATATAGGTTAAGTGATACTTCTACGGCAGTAGGTGCCCATATACGGAAGGTTGTCTTTTCCTTCGTATAGACAGCCCCCAGGTCATCACCGTCATATGCCAATTCTTCGTCAAAATAAGTAGAACCAATAATTTTATCCATAGATACCGAACATCCTTCATATCCTTGTCTGTTCACAGAATAAGCCTTTGATAAAGCAAGCTCTTCTTCCATGACCAGCGTGATTTCTTTGTCATTTACGATCTCTACCTGTGCAACAGGGTACACATTTCCCTCATCATCTGTCACTTCAAATGCATCTGCTGCATCAGATTCCAGAGGTCTTGATACAGTAAGCGCGATCTCCTTACTTGTCGTATCCTTAAAAGCTGCTGTTGCGATCACCGGCTCAAATACCGCCTCACTCTTATCATACCAGAATGTAGGATTACCTTCCACAACATATACATCCAAAGTCTGATCTGTTGCCTTGGTCAGGTCTGCCTCATACTCTGCTGCAGCATCCGCATCACCATTTTCAATGATCTTAAAACCAGCTGTTGTAACACCATCCTCCGGTTTTAAGCCTACGTGGAATACCGCACCATAATCATCTGTCTCCACATAAGGATAGCTGCCGCCTACCTCTGTACCTGCCCATGCATAGGCTTCTATAGTATCTTTGCTGTAGCTCTGTGCAAAATTATAATAGTGGATATTAAGCTTAGCAGCATCTGCTTCTTCATATACGTGCAGTCTGGCTTCTTCCAATGCCTGCAGATCATAAGTGGCTGCACCATCAGGAGCCTGTGTGGCATATTCTGCTTCCCCGCTGGTAAGCCATATCTCTACGGTATCACCATCCATTGTCACGAAGCGGTCATCTGCTATGTCTTTATCCTCCCATTGATTCAGACGTACAATGAAACCGATGCTTGCCGGTGTACGGTTGGTCTGATACACCGCTACCTGCCCATAATCATCGGTATCAGTGAAATCTACCTGCTGGCCATCTTTTCCTTCTTCCCAGAGCCACAGATTCCATCCTTCATAATTGTCATCTGCACGCCCCCCATAATGTACGATCAATGTCTTACCTGCTGCCTGTACCTGCATCCCAGGAACAAAACATGTAAATACTGTCATGAGTATCATAACAATACCCATGAATCCTGCTGTTACTCTTTTTCTCACGTTGTAATACCTCCCTCTGGATTATCATCATGTTACCCGCCTAGTATACCCCTCCTTTTCCATTTCGTCCATATAAAAATTTCGCTTTTTTTCGTAAAGTGTGACAATTTGTTAAGTGTACACAAAAAAGGCATTCCCACTTTGTGTAAAGTGTGGAATGCCTTTTATCAGCCTCTGCTATCTCATTGTAAAAGTATGTGTTACCTTGTAGGTTCCATCTGACTGCAAGGTTCCTGTCACATCCACTGTACAGCTTCCCATATGCTTCTCTACCAAAGCCCTAATCGCATAGCCTTCCTCGAAATCACCTTTTTCGTATGCTTTTACGATTTTCTTCCACAGTGTCTCATCTGATACTACATTGGTAAAAGTAACCGGATTGCTGTTACTGTCCAAAATATGCGACAGGCAATCTACATAATAGTCATCCAGCGTAGAAATCGTATCCGTGCTGCCGGCTGCATTGCTTACTGCATGTGCCGTGATTCTGGTCTGTGTGGCTGTTGTGCCGGTGGTCGTACTATCACCTGTTGTGGTCTGACCCGGTGTGGTAGTCTGTGTCGTAGTAGTTGTTGTCGTAGTTGACTGCGCAGGTGTTGTGGTGGTAGTCTGCGTTGGTGTGACATATCCTACATAGACAATATCCTGCGTATTATTATCCTGTTTTGGCTGCTTATTCTCTTCCATATTACGGTATTTTGTTCCATTGCAGGGAGGCAGATACACAGAAAGCTCTCTCCTTACATGATCCTTGGCATAATCTGCATCGGAACAGTTGAAATAATCATAAGTATTGGGATTCGTATCATCCCAGGTAGTATCCACATTATAATATCCGTCATCCAGCTTCACGATATTCCATGCATGGTTCTCTCCTGCATAACCTTCTACATAATAACAGGGAATCCCAAGCTGCTGCAGGATATACTGGAAAGCCCTGGCATATCCTGCACACACCGTTCTTCCATTCACCAATGCGCTGTAAGCACTCTGGTTCATTGGTGCATTTTTGTCATATACAACAGAATCAAGAAGCGCATCATGCACCGCTGCTTCCTTGTCATAATCTGTATATTTTCCATAGGTCTGATCCAGAATCTTCTTAGCTCCCGCATCAAAAGCCGCCTTTGCCGTATCCATCTGTGTTGCGGTAATATTAAAAGACAGGTCAATCTCGGCTATACTTCCATCCGGTGCATATTGATACCCATACGCTGTATTCACCCAGAACAGTTCCGGATGGTCATTGCATACCGCCATAAAAGCATTGCGAAGCTGAGCCGGAGAAACAGCCTCTACCGGTGCAAAGCTCTTCCTAAGCTCCTGTGCATTGGCATAAATCTGACGGTACAGTGCCTTACCGGTATCATTAAGCATCTGGTAATACGGATATATCACCCCGTCAAAGGTGAGACCATCTCCCGTGTTCCCCTTACCTAATGTCTGCTTCAGCTCCTGTGCCTTATGATCTGTAATCTCAGTGCCTTTGCCCTCTACAACTTCCAGACCATTTAAGCCTGATACTTTGCCAGGTACATTTATGGAATTCTCATCCGGCGCCTGATAGCCGCCTTCCTGTGATGGCTGTGCAGCGATCCCATCATCCTGCGGAATCTGGGCAGTTACATTGATTACATCAGGTGTATTCTGACCGGTGGATATAGTTTGTGATGGTAATGCTGCTATATCTGCAGTTGTGGCTGCATCCGGCACTGCTGTCGTTGTCTGCTCCTGTGAAGCCATGGAATTACCTAATTTTGCTGTTATACTTGGATTAAAATGGCATAGAAGAATAAAAAAAAGTATAAGCGCCAACAAGCCACCAATCCCATACAGCAGTTTCTCTACGATACGCATATTGGTTCCTCCTTGTGTTCTTATACCCCCCGGTATCTGAACAAGGCAACTGCGTCGCTCCTTCTCTGCAGTTACCTGTATATTTTCAGAATTATATATCTATTTAATACAATTATAGACTATTTCTCTTTTTTTGTCTATGCATTTGTGCAATCTAAAATTTATAACTATTCAGAGCCATACAAAATTGCTTTCTGTGAATGCCAGCATACATACAGAACAGCAATTTCATATGACAGGATAACTCATGGGCAAACAGAAAGCAGGAGCTCTCACCGAAAACAGAAATTCCTCTTCCCAAAACGGATTTCATCCCCGGGTTCCACCTCCACCATTTCCTGCGGCTGTATTCTCAGGCCGTTCTTATGTCTTTTTGTTAACAGGGTCAAAAAATAATGGATGTAATGTAATTGCCTGATTTAATTTACTGTGCATGATTCATTTTCTCCTTTGAAAAAGTTTTTATCCACTTTCCGCTCCTCAAGCGGAATACACACCATATCGATTTACAAATCTGATCTATTTTCAGAAAAACATAGATCCAAAAAGCATCCAGATGCCATACCAGCCCCGCCAGAATTCCAAGGGGCAATGACGCAGCCCACAGAAAAATAATATCTGCCACCATGAGAAATTTCGTATCACCACCGCCACGGAGCACTCCCTTTGTCAGAATGCTGTTCATAGACTGAAAAATAACAATAAATGCGATGGCGTCCATAAGCTCACCGGCAATCTGAGCCGTTTCAGGTGTTATATTGTAAAGTCCGATAATGGGTCTGCTTAATACCTTGATCAGACCTCCGCCTAAAATGCCCACTACCAGGCCAAGAATCAGGAATGTCCAGGCCTGCTGCTGTGCCTTTTCCCGTTCACCATGGCCCAATGTGTGACCGGTCATAATGCAGCTGGCGTGACAGATTCCCTGAATTATCACGGTCGTAAGCTGCTGTGTAACAACTGTTATTGAATTTGCCGATACAAATCCCGTTCCGATTCTTCCCATAACCATTGCTACCGCTGAAGTACCAAGAGCAAGCAGTGAATCCGAAACAAATACCGGAATGCTGATAGAAACATAATCCTTAATCAGGGAATTACATTTCATCCGCAAATCCTTCAGTCGATAGCCGATCTTGCGATCTACAAACAAAAAATATCCACATATCAGCGAAAATTCAAATACTCTGGCAATCAGTGTTCCCACTCCTGCGCCTTCTACTTCCATCCTGGGAACTCCCAGCTTGCCGAATATAAACATATAGTTGAATAGTATATTTACAAAAAAAGAACCTATGGATGTAAAGAGCGGAAAATTCACCTGTCCGACGCTTCGAAGCACAATCGTACAGGTCATGGTCATTCCTTGCAGAAAATAGCAGTATACCATCCACTTAAAATATTGAACTCCTTGCGCAATTACCGCACTGTCATTAGTATACATCCTCATAAGCAGCTGAGGGATCAATATGGTTGGCAGCATAAACAGAACCGCAAGTACGATGCAAAGCCGCAGCATCAGGGTTATGGTCTTTTTCAGAGAAGTAATATCCTGCATTCCCCAGAATCTTGAGGTCAGCACGCTGGCTCCCATGGCGATTCCCATACAGCAGATCTGGTATATATTCACAAACTGATTAGCCAGAGCCGTAGCAGAAAGCGAGGTTTCCCCAAGCTTTCCCACCATGACGGTATCGGTCATATTGACACCGATGGTGATCATGCTCTGCAAGGAAATCGGAATGGCGATAACTGCCATTTTTTTATAAAAACATTTGTCTTTTACCAGTAAATTCATAAAATTTGTCTTTCTATTCTCTTATCTTCTATTCAGCGTCAACCTCTAAAACGCTTCGCACTTCTTCAATCGCAAAGCACTGACAGAATATGGCGGTGCCTCGTATACGAACTCTGAGGAAGCGCCATGCATATTCACGGTAATATTCTTCACCTTCTCCGGCTCTTCAAAGCTGTTTTCATCCCCCTTTTCACCGCTAAGAAGTGTTACGGTATAGTCGCCCTGTACCTGACAGTCCAGTGTAATGGAAACCGGATCCACATCTCCTGCAAAATTAACCGCCTTAATAATGATTTCGTCCTTGGTGTCAGTTACTACCGAAACAAAAGCAGGTCCGTAGGGAATCGAAATTTCCTTCTGAAGCTCACCATCAACATACAGGCGAATCTGTTTTCCGTCCGTTTCATATCCAAAGCGGTGATATTCTCCCGGTTTTACTGAAATAGCAAAGTCCTCAGTCAGCTTGTTGTCATGCATATAGCCAAACTCTTCCAGTGAACATTGTCCTCCATTAACCTTCCAAAGGAACGGACGCACCAGAGCTGCATCCCATTCTTTTTCCACTCCGGCCGTAATCACGAGCTGCTCCTCATAATAGGAACGAACCACCCTGGCACTGAATATACCCAACTCGAAGTAAGCATTTTCCTCAACAAAAATATCGGTCTCAAATCTTCCATAAGTCTGGTCTTCTTCTCCAAATACCACAAAGCTCTTGGTCTCATCAGCCCATTCCAGAATACTGTGAAATTCCTTTTTCTGCTCCTCATCCGGAAGCTGAAGCAGGCAGCCATCCTCTGTATCCTGCACATGTCCCATTAATTCATGAGTAATCTTTGCTTCTTCTCCATTCCAAATGGGATTTCTGAAGCGAAGTTCCTTATTGGATTTTAAAGATGCCATTCCGGTTCTCGGACGATAAACACGTCCTCCCTCATCTTCGGATCGCACCACATATTCTCCGCGATTTTGACCGAACATTTTCCAGACATAATAAGTAGGAATTCCAAGGCTCTGATGATTATTGAAACGAATCAGATTAGGATACCACGCTCTGTAATTTACATTTTCAAATAATGGAGCATAAGAGGCCAATGTTACGATATCCTGATTTTTCTCAATACCCATAAGGAAAGCCGCTTCTCCCAAAGCCGCATACAACTGTCCCATATAGTTGCCTTCGTTTACAGCCACCTCTCCTACAAAGATTTTTGGTCCCTTACGATCGTAGTCATCATAATAATTTACACGTTCTGCAAAGAACTCTGTTGTATTGTAAAAATGTTCATCCACGCACTCGGCAGGACAACCATTTTTCTCTACATGCTCATTGGCTATGGTTTTAATCTGGGGATACAGTTCCTTTACCTTCTTATAAATCATGTTGTATCGCTTTTCATAATCCGGACCCCAGTTTTCATTACCAATTTCCAGATAGGTCATTTTAAAGGGTTCCGGATGCCCCATAGAAGCACGAAGCCTTCCCCATTTGCTTTCCTTAGAGCCGATAGCATATTCAATGGCATCCAGTGTATCCTGTACCATTTCATCAAGAGCCTCTCCTTCCAGAAGGACACTCTTTCTTCCCTGACAGGTCATTCCGCAGTTACATACATACAGGGGCTCCATCCCCAGATCCTCGCAAAGCTGCAGATATTCATGAAAGCCAAGTCCTAATGTACTTCTGTAATGCCATACAAACAGCTTACTGGGTCTTTCCCATGCCGGACCTACCGTATCCCGAAATCTCATCGCTGTGGACGGTGTCGTTCCTTCCACAATACAGCCTCCGGGAAAACGCATAAACTTTGGACTCATTCCCTTAAGCTTTTCTACAAGATCTGTTCTGAGTCCATGCCCCATGTAGGTATTGTCAGGCATTAGTGAAATAAATCCCAGCAGAACCTCTCCGCCTTCTTTGCAGGAAATAGTAAGCTGTGCCTCGTGACAATCCTCAGCTGCTGTCAGCTTCATGTCATATCTTGTATACTCCTGACCGGAAACCACCAGACTGTTTCCAGTCAGTACTTTTCCCTGGTATTCGATCGCTACGTCCAGTCCTATTTCTTCCTTTGCTTTTGCAAATAAATACAAAGAGTAACTTTCTCCAGCCTTTACGGATATACCGCAGTAACCGGTATTAGTCAGAGATCCGTCCTTTTCAAACTGCATACGCAGAGCTGCGTCCCGATGTTCATTCAGGGTATCCGTCAGTTCCAGTTCCATCTTTGCATTGTGTGTATACCATGCCGGTATTTCTGTCTCCGGAATATTGTTGCCCTTTACCCAGCGGCATAAGCCTTCTCCGTTGCAAAACTCATCCAGCCATCCGGATACGGTTTTTACATGGATGCCATCCTCCTGCTGTATATAACCCTCCGGTAAAACGGAATCTTCGAAGCTTCTGTTTCGAAGCATTTCCGGATAAAGTCCTCCGTCTCCGGCACGGTTAATGTCTTCAAAAAAGATTCCGTATAAATCCCTGGCTGTCTCAAATCGTCTTTCCTTTGTTTTAATCTTTAACTTGCTCATTGTAGTCTCCTTTTTTACATTCCAAGAGTTTTGATCACTACCTGTGCCAGAATTCTGGCAAGATAATCATTGGGGTGATTTAACCAGTTTCCGGTTATATCAATGTATCGTTTTCTCTTTCCGATTTCTTTTTGAACTGCCTGTATATCTGCTATAGCAACTCCCATACCTTCTAAGCCCTTCAGACTTTCACTGTATTCATCCTGATGTGCCCAGAAATGGTGTGGCTCCGTAGCAGCCAGTTCATTGGGAAGCGTAGACGCAATCAATAAAAATTCCGTTTTCGGACTAACCTTCCGGATTGCCTCTATGAGTCTGCCTGTTTTATTTCTGTATTCTTCCATACCGCAACGGTCATTCATTCCAAAACCAAGAATAACCAGATCCGGATGGAAGTTGGCTGCACGCTGGGATGAATTTTCGATTGCCCATTCGGAATCCACTCCTCCTACCGATGTGTTGTGGAAGCATACCGGACTCTGCCATTTTTCCTCCATCTGATGGAACAGCAGCTCTGCCCAGGTAGGCTGTCCCGGCTTCTGTCCATACATACCGCTGCAGTCACAGCCACAGCACACGCTGTCCCCATACAAAACAATCTTAACGGGTTCTCCTACTTCCAGCTTTGCAGAGAGCTTCGGCAGTTTGTCCAGTTGACTTTCCGGAGCGGAAAGTAACTCCTTCTTCGTTGCCTTATAGGTAACTGCGATCTGTTTCTCTGTAACAAGCTTCGGATTGCCTATGGCACATAGGTTTAAGAATTTTCCGTTGGTAGTCACTAGCGGACCGAAATCTTTTGCAAATTCGCTTGCTTCTCCTGCCTTCTTTGCCGTATCAAAGTCCGGATAGAGGAAGGTATCCCATCCGGTTACCGGTATGTGACTCCCTTCAGGAATTACCAGCTCATCTCCCTCTACAAGGTAATCGATCCCCTCTTCATATACTGTTTCCCCGTCATAGCTTTCTACGGACAAAACTTCTTTTGGAGTCCACAGGAAAGAAGCCCTGCATCCATTCTCATCAGCAACTGCTGCAAAGGTTTCCCGGAAGCAATACTCACCTTCCCATATCGGCTCCAGCCATTCTTTATGGAAAATCTTTCCTATCGAAAGGGTTTTCTTGATCTGTTCTTGTAAAAATTCCTTAAAGGGTGTCACCCATCCGCAGTTCACTACTGGTCTATCTGACATGAAGATCATCTCACAGGGCTTTTCTTTTTCATATGGATACCAGTAGGGCATTGGCTTTCCGTCCGCATCATTGCCGTTTGGATCACCTGTTTTTATGAAATTCACCCAGTAATTGCACATCATTCTGGAAAGATCGTAATGCTGCCCCACAAAGGGTCTCCAGCATTTCGCCAGTGTTTCAAAGAAAAACCATAAATCTACAGAATGGAAGGTTCCGGCATTATCCCATCCTGGAATATCTGGATCAAACCTGTAATAATAGTAGGGCTTTTTTTCACCTGCACTTTTTTTATCTGAAAAAAGACACTTGATCGTACATTCAATTCCGTTTACCTTCGCATACTTTCCATCAGAATCCTCCCGCATTGCCTCGGGAAAGCGTAAAAAGGTCTCAGCATTCTTTCCGAAAATCTCTTCTGCTTTCTTTTTCAAATCTTCTTTTGAGGAAGCTTCTATATAACTGGGAAATTCATCTGAAGTATTTCCAGACATAACGGGAACATTTACATGCTTGCCTTCCATGAAAAGAACCATTGGGTCACCTACACAGAACTTGTGATCCAATACGGTAAACATAGCCGGAAATATTTTGGTATATTCCTCATACTTGTCACGAATCGTAGTCGCATCCAGCTTACGAGCCTGCTCAATAGTTGAGCATCCCAGGAAAGAAAGAAAATGCTGTCCATTTTCCTCAGCATGCCACAATTCCTCCGGCACTCCGATTCCTCCAACCTGATAAGGAGAGCGAATCATTGCACTCATCACTACTGCACGATGAAATAAGCCTTCATTATCCATACATGCCATCTGGCTCATAACACTTCCACCTCCGGCTGACTGTCCTGCAATGGTCACATTACCCGGATCTCCACCAAAGAAAGCAATATTTCTCTGTACCCATCGAAGTGCTGCCTGCTGATCCAGACTTCCAAAATTAGTCGGTGCGTCAGGCTGCTCCTCTGTCAGCTGAGGATGTGCCAAAAATCCAAAAACATTAACCCGGTAGTTTACCGTTACAACAACCACACCGCGACGTGCAATTCTCTCTCCGTCAAATTCCATTTCGGCAGGATATCCACACTGGAGTCCTCCTCCGAAAAACCATACCAAAACCGGCTGTTTTTCTGTTACTTCTTTAGCACCTGTCCATACGTTCAAATACAGACAGTCCTCATCCATGGCAATTTCCGGATCCACATGCCACTCACGGATATACACGTTATCACCGATTCCCGGGACGCTCTGCATGGAAATCGGAGCAAAGCGATAGCATTCACGAACTCCATCCCAGTCTTCACAGGGCTGGGGTGCTCTCCATCTGTTCTCTCCTACCGGAGGAGCCGCAAAAGGGATTCCCTTAAATGCAGTTATCCTAGGGTCTGCGGCTTCAATACCTTTCACCCATCCATTTTCTGTCCGTACTGTTCTCAGCATAATTCCTACCTCCGCTAATTTTACTATTTCTTTCTGGGATCAATGTCATAAATCCGGTTAGGATCAAGCTCTGCAAAAGGTCCCGGCAGGCATCTTCCGTTCTCAATTTCTATTCCATAAAAATCTGCCTGTATCAATGCACTTGCATCTACTGATCGCGTCTTTTCCGGTTCAAATACAAAATTTCTTTTCTCCAGTTCACCTGGGAACGCAAAGGGTTTCTTTGCCGCCTTTTTGCAGGTAAAAGTCAGCTTTTCTGTATCAACATCAACGTCAAACCAGGCCTCCTGTCCATGCAGGTCAAAGCCGTAAAATTCCTGCCAAGCAGGAAGATGCAGGCATACCGGAGGCTGTGGATAAAGGATTCTCAGGTAACCGCCCTCTTCCTTTACGTAGCAATTACCCTCTGCCTCGTTGGCCTTGGTGGGCATCTTTATAGCCGCCTCCTCGCAATGATAGAAAATATTATTGATAAGCTTTGCATCCACAGAAGTTCCGCCTCTGTTCATTCCTTCCGCCCGAAATGAAACAGGCTTTGCGAAATATCCTGCACTGCGGCAGTTTCCTATGAGATTATTCACAATTCTTAGGTGATCCGTGCCTTCGCCATAAATACCGTAACCGTTCACGACATCATGTTCTTCCATCTTGTACCAGCCGGTTGATCCAGGCTCAACCGGAATTTTCTTCGGATCAAAACGCCCCTCTACATTCCAGATTATGTTGTTATCGATCAGGTTGACTCCATCTCTTGTACACTCAATAAAGATAGCTTCTCTCTGCTCCTTGCCATCCAGGAACAGATTTCCTGTAATTCGGTTATTTTCGTTTCCACAATCAAGCCAAATATGATCCGCCCGGAATGTATTCCGAAACACATTGTGACGGATCAGGCCATCTACACTGTTATGAAGCTTGATAGCTCCTGCTTCCCAGGAAAGCTCCATTTTCTGCCAGCCCGTTCCCTCGATCAGGTTGTCCTCGATCAGCATATGAGCAGCAAAAAGTCCGGCGATGCCGCATACTCCCGCATCTTTGATTGTGCATCTTCTCACTACGCTGTGACCGATCACCTGTCCCGGAATCAGTTCGTGATGCCAGCATTCATTTCCTACATCGATGCCTACCGCATTGGACCAGTCAATGGTGCAGTCCTCGATGATCCAGTGGTGGCCTCTGTAACAGGAAAGAGCTCCCCGCTGAGGAACCGGTGCTCCTGTAGCCGCATGGGCACAGGTAATTCCCTTTACTTTAATATAAGAAAGGAAGGGGAACTCCGGTGCGAAGCACTGCTCTCTGCATGTAATCTCAATCTTATGGTCTGAAGGATCTGCATCTCCCGGCAAGCGGAAATGAACTGTCTGTCCATTGGCTTCTACCCAGTAGCTTCCCTGACATTTGGACATCTGATTATATAAAGCCACCTGCTGCAGAGGTTTTCCATCACAGAAAATCATTCCTCTTCGGTTCAGATAAGTAGTCATATCTGTTTTTTCATATTCAATAAATAACCTGTCGTGTAATATATTAACCGCACAAAACGGGTTATATCCTTTGAAAAGTTCTGGATTCAGGCGATATTCCCATATGCGGATTTTTTCCCTGTCTATTTCATCTTTAAAATTCCCCTGAACACGCCAACCGGTGCTGGGGTTAAAATCTGTAACTAATTCAGAGGCCTTAATAACAACCTCATCGTCTCCATAAGCTTCAAAACTTACCATATTCTCCGGAGATGATCCTCCGGCTGTTGGGTGCACACACTCCCGATATTCCCCACCATGAATCAAAACACGGCTGCCTGCTGTTGCCAGCTTTGCCGCAGCATTAATTGTTTTCAGCGGTTTCTCCAAAGTACCCTCATTTGCATCATCCGCCATAGGGTGATTCTGATTAACATGAATTTCTTTTTTATAAGTTACCGGCACCTCCCAAAATTCAAAGGATTTTCCGTTTGGTAAAATTGCTGAATGATCCATATTGTTCCTGCCTTTCTACTAAAAACAAGGCGCCTCTTCCGGTAAGAGGCGCCTCAAAAATCAATCGTACCAGAATTGGTAACTATTTAGAACCAATTTTGAAATTACTGCAATCGCTGTATTGGTTATTTTGCAGCAACTGCATTCTTAGCATCTAATTCAATCTGATACTTATCGGTATCAAACTTTACAAGATCCTGGAATCCATAGCCGTCCAGAGTTTTGGACATTTCATCCCATAATGCATCAAAGTTTGCATCATCTGATGCGTAAATCATTCTCCAGGAATAATCACAAATAGTTTCATTACACTGGTTACGGATAACAGAGATATCTGCTGTATCTGTAGGAAGAGAGACGCTTACGTTAGGGCTGATTATCAGCTTGTTGTTCTTCTTCATATAATCAGCAGGCTCCTCAGCATCAAATCTTTCACGCCATTCCCTCTTCATGTCGGTCAGAGTTTCTTCCTTGTAGCTGCTCCAGTAGGTTACTACGTAAGTCTCACCGGTCAGAGGATTAATGCTGTTCGCATTAACAATCCACTGGTTAATGGCATTATTTCCATCACTATATCCGCCGCCACCCCATTCTTCCGGAACATTGAGGTTATCCATAAGTGCATTGGAATTAATCTGGGTAAACTTTCCATCTTCGCCCACTTCGTAGTTAAAGCCTTCAATTCCAGCATGCTGGAACATTAATCCTTCCGGACTTGCATACCAGTCAAGGAATTCCATAATTTTTGCATACTTTTCATCATCCACTTGTGAACCAACTGCCCAAACACGACCGGAACCATAATAAACATCTGCATCGGCGTAATATTCCTGATCTGCTACAGGAGTAAAGATAAATCCTGTTCCATCCTTCAGTCTTTCTGTAGAATTCCAGAAACCTGTCTGCCAGCTATACCACATCAGATAAACCTGACCTGCGCTCATCTTTGCACATGCTGAGTTCCAATCCTGAGTAGCGGAATCCGGGTCAACAAGACCTCTCTGGTTAGCTTCATAGAGGAATTTCAAAATCTTATAATAAGTGCCGTTCTTATCTGTTAACGGAATAAAAGTTCCGTCCGGTTTTAAGATGGCAGAGCCCTTAATCTTCTCACCATACCAAGTGGTCAGCTGAACAACGTTGGCAATACCAAGCATTCCGTCACCACCATCCCAGTCAGGCCACAGAGACATTGCATAGCATGCATCTCCTGCATCATTAGTGGGGTGTTTTTCCATCATCTGCTCTAAAACATCAAGCAATCCATCAAGATCCGCAATATCAGGGGTACCCAGTTCCTTATAAAGATCCCAACGAAGTAAAGGGCTTGAGTAAATGGTATCCTGGGAATAGGATGTAGGAGATGTACTCAGCATTTCGGTAGGAATGCCATAGGTTGCGCCGTTGTCATTTCCTTCCAGTCCATTATTCAGTACATCAATCTGATCCTTGTAATCTGCAAGATTTGAATAATTCCAAATGTCAGCACTGATATCCTTAATCAGTCCAGCATCAACACATTCTTTAAACTGGCCGGATTCCAGAATCAGAATATCTCCGAGATTACCACTGCTGGAACGTGTCTGATAAATTGCATCGCCTGCTACCTGAGGAGCAATAATGTTCAATTCAATGTTGAAACGATCCTTAACAACCTTTGCAAACCATCCTGTCTGTACGCCCTGATAGTTTGCGGCTACGTCGAAAATTTCAATCGTCATGGTGTCTCCATCAGAAGCAGTGCTATCTGTCGAATCTGCTTCCGCCGTCGTTTCTGTGCCTTTTTCACTCCCTGAAGCTGCTGAACTGTCAGCTGACTCGGAAGAACTGCCACATCCTGCCAGCAGGCTTGCTGTCATGGCACCTGCACACAGGAGTGAAATAAGTTTTTTACCTTTCATAATTCCCTCTCTTTCCCGCACATATTGCGCTAATAAATTTTATAACTAATCAACAGGGCATGTGCCTGTTCATTATCCCTTTACAGCACCGATCATAATACCCTTGGTAAAGAATCTCTGGAAGATGGGATATACCAGGATGATCGGTGTTACTACTACAATCGTTACCGTCATACGAATGGATGTTGCTGTGGAAGCATGTGCAAGACTGGCTGCCATAGCTTCCGCCGAGGAAGAATTATTTACCAGTGACTTCAAGGAGCTTGCCTGATTCAGATAATTGTACAAAACATACTGTAATGTATAGAGCTTATCATCTGTAACCAGAAGCAAGGTATCCTGGAAAGAGTTCCACTGTGCAACTGCTGCAAAGATCGCTACCGTCGCAAGAATCGGTTTGATAATCGGTATAATGATCTGGAAAAAGATTCTCAGCGTTCCGGCTCCGTCAATCTCTGCCGCATCCTCTAACTCCTTGGGAATAGACTCTACAAAGGTCTTACATAAAATAATGTAAAATGGCTGAACGGCTACAGGAAGGATGTAAACCCAGAAGTTATTGGTAAGCCCCAGGTTCTTCATGGTGATAAACCAGGGAATAATACCCGCGTTAAAATACATGGTTGCGGCTACCATTCTGAACCACAACTTTCTGTGCCACATGGTTTCTCTGGTAAACATATATCCCAAGAAAGCCGCTACAATTACCGTTACAAACGTTCCGATTACCGTTCTGGCTAAAGAAATTTTCGTAGCCTGAAGCAAACCGTCAATCTTCATTACGTTCAGGTAATTGGTGAAGTGAATCCCCTTAGGCCAGAAGATGATCTTTCCACGTTCACTTAAGTCATTTGCACTGATCGTGTTAATAAAAATGTAGTAAAACGGATAAACACATACAAAAGCAAAAATGGAATAAATCACATAGGTAAGGATGCTGATAATTCTGTCACCGATACTGACTTTGTATTTTATTTTTTTTGTTTTCAGTTCTTTACTCATTTCACTTCCCCCTTAAATAAATCCTTCGCCTCTGATGAGCTTTGAAGCCTTATTGGTAACACACAGCAAAACAACGCTGATCAAAGTCTTCAGAATACTGATGGCAGTAGAAAGGGAATATCCTCCGCTACCCATTGCCAGATTGTAAACATACAGGTCAAGAACCTGAATACTATCTTTATTGAATGCATTCTGGAATACGAAGTACTGCTCCATTCCGTTGCTGAGGAAGTTTGCAAGATTCAGCATAACCAGTACAAAGTAGGTCGGAAGAATACTTGGAATGGTAATGTTCCAGATAATCTGCATCCTGGATGCACCGTCTACCCTGGCCGCTTCTTTCATTTCCTCATCAATTCCTGCGATAGCAGCCAGATACATGATTGCGGCCCATCCGGCATTTTTCCAAGTCAGCCACAGCCACATCTTAAACCAGATATGATCTCCCGACTGTAAGAACAGAACCGGTGAATCAATAAGTCCCAGCTTCATTCCAACCGTATTCACAACGCCGGTACTGTTAAATACACAGTATGCAATGGAGTAAACAAGTACCCAACTGATGAAGTTTGGAAGAGTTGTAACTGTCTGTACGATCTTCTGGAATGGTCTGCACTTGATTTCATTAAGAAAGATGGCAAATATCATCGGAAACCAGGAAAACAAAAGGCTGATACCGCTCATAGCAAAAGTATTTCGAATTACCATAAGCAACTGCTTTAATTTCACATCATTTTCCACCATAGATTTGAACCACTTTAGTCCAACGAACTTATCCCACGAAAGTGATGCAGGCGGCTTATAGTCAAAAAAGGCATATACCCAGCCATACAGTGGATAATAAGAAAAGACCAACACCAGAATCAGAAAGGGAAGTATGTATAAGAATTCTCTGTACCCTCTCAATTTTTTCTTATTACTAAAAAAATCTTTCATTTCTGTCCTCCTATCTGTTTCGCTCCAACGATTTAGTTTAACGTTTGACATCTTTAGTTTTATAATATTATCCAATTTCACCTGCGTCAACAATTTTTGGTATAATTATGTGCAATTTGTATATTTTTATAAATTTTTATGACTTATTTTATGCAATTTGCATGTAGTTAAACGTTTTGTTGTATTAGTGTGCTACCAATGCCAAAAAGAGGCCACAGTCAGTAATGACTGCGACCTCTCCTCGTAACTATGCTTATTTTATTTGATTTCAATTACTTAATTTCCTTAACAGAACATCTCTCTACAAATGAACACGGAATCAATATTTCCCTGTTCATTTCCACTTCACCCTTTTCGATCTGATCGAACAGAAGCTTCGCTGAGGTAGTTCCAATTTCCTTAAGCGGCAGCGCCATGGTTGTAAGTCCCGGAATCATGTACTCGGAAAGCACATGGTTATCAAAGCCCACAACTGACACATCCCGTCCTGCCCGAAGTCCCTGTTCATCCAGATACTGGTATACACCTCCGGCTATCATATCTGACATACAGAAAATAGCGGTGATATCTTCCTTCAATATTCTCTTAGTTTCCTGGTAACCTGACGGCTTATTCCAATCCACGTAGCGTACCAGCCTTGGATTATAAAGAATCTGCGCATCAAACAGGGCATTCTGATATCCCTTCAGTCTTCGCCGGGTATGAAGATTATCTTCCCTTCCGGCAAGGAGCGCTATTTTTTTATGACCCTTCCGAATCAGGTAACGTGTCATCTGATAGGCTGATGTTTCGTCATCCGGAAGCACTGCGGAAACCATTGGATTCTGATCGTAAGCATAGGCCATAACGGCCGGAGTTCCGAAATTTTCAGGAAAACAGTTGATTTTTCTGGCATGTCCTGCAATATAAATAATACCGTCTACCATATGAGAATTCAGCTCATCCAGTATAGGGTTCAATATAGAATGGAACGCCGCGTCGTTGTTATACCAAGTATCCTGCCATCGCGCATACAGACGGAGATTCCTTACCGTTGTCCTGTAGCTGCGCTGTTCACAATAGCTCATAATGCCTTCGATAATTTCCGGTGTAGAAAACTGTGCAATATCGTCTGCTATAATAGCTATGTTTTTGGTCTTCTGACTGCGTAGACCCTGGGCTATGGTATTGGGGCGATAGCCACGTTTCTCTATAACCTCCAGAATCCTCTGTTTGGTCTTTTCTCCAACCTTAGCTTTCCCGTTTAAAACGTTGGAAACAGTTGTAATCGATACATTACATTCCTCTGCGATATCCTTAATTGTAACCATGCTCCAGCTTACCCTTTACCCATATGATGTATTTACTTCACAGCATAAATATGCTTTCCGCATTCAATTATAGAATTTCATGTTTTTTATGTCAATCTTTTATGCCAATTCTTCGGAAATGCTACTACTGAAGAAACAACGTACACCCCATGTCCTTGAATTCCTGCATTTTCGTAAGCAAAAGTTCCTCACTAACCTGAAGATACTGACTGCTGCAGGAAATACACAGAAAATCTTTCGCTCCGCGATTATAAATCTTTCTGTAAAGTGCAATTTCATCATGAGCGAGTTCTTTTCCGCATTTTCTACAGTATTCATCCATTACCTGGTCACCAGTTCACCGATCAGCACTCTGCATTGATCCGGCGCAATTTTCAGTCTGTAGCCATCATAAAACACACCATAATCTTCCCCGGTAACAGCATCTTTCAATCTAAGACCCATTCCACATTCTGAATGAATGCCAAGATCGTCAAAGGAAACACTCATAATCTGTACCCAATCGTCTTTGGCATCTACGTTAAAGAATCCGATAGCAACACGATTGCCGGATAACAGCTTCGCTAAAATATATTTCTGTCCATCCACCTTTCCCACTACAAAAGGCGGTCTGCAATCAGCATCCTGATGAATGGAAATCAGTCCCTGATTTAATAAAGTAGCCTTGTTCACCTCATCCAGTTTCCGAATATCTGCGCCAATAATCAGTGGTGAGCCAAGAAATGCCCACATTGCAAAATGCTGTAAATACTGCTCGTCGGTGCATCCTCCGATTCCCACGTTGCCATTTCCATGCATGCCAACAATCAGCATATCCATGTCATTGTAACATCCGGGAGCATTCCCTTCAACATTCTCTACCTGAGAAACGAAAATATCCTTATAGCTTTTTGGTACATCAAAAATATCTCCGGTGGAACGATAGCTTCCTGCTCCTCTGGAGCGCATCCACTTAGCCGGATCCTGAACTCCCCAGTTACATGCTGCCAGAAATATTTTCCTTCCACTGTTTCGAAGTGCCACGGCCATGGTCAGATACGCATTTTTCGCATTGCCACTTTCCGGGAAATTGCAGAAATCATACTTCAGATAATCCACACCCCATTCTGCAAATTGCTTCGCATCCTCGAATTCATGTCCATAGCTACTGGGATAACCGGCACAGGTTTTAAATCCTGCGCAGGAATACATTCCAAATTTAAGTCCCTTGCTATGGACATAGTCAGCCAGCGCTTTCATTCCATTCGGAAACAGTTCCGGATCTGCCACAAGTTTTCCGTCAACCCGTTCCCTCAGTGACCAACAGTCATCAATAATCACATACTCGTAACCAACTTCCTGATACCCTTCCGAAACAAGCCGGTCTGTAATTTCCATAATCAGCTTCTCATTAATATGAGACCCGAATGTATTCCATGAATTCCACCCCATCGGTGATTTATAATTCATATTGAAACCTCCCTAAATAATGACTTATAAGTTACTACAGCACATGCAATAACATAGATTATGATAACTCAAATGATCTTAATGCA
>ULPV01044536.1_pt1 | contig 59026 bp, 105 predicted proteins | sample 1953831 | NCBI WGS metagenome assembly ULPV01 (sample SAMEA4835638, study PRJEB28245) | human gut metagenome | biome: gut microbiome; material: fecal sample | place: Denmark | collected 2008 | reverse complement strand
CCGCCGGTGCGTTACCGGCAGCCACCACGGCCTTGATGCCGTTATAGTCCATCTCCTCCACCACGCCGGTCTGTGCCCGCGCGATCACGCCCAGCGAGCTGGACATACCCAGCAGGGCGGCGGTCATCTGGTCAAGCTTTTTGCCGTTGTCTTTTGCGGTCTGATCCAGATAGACCGGATCGGTTACCATAGTTTCAGCCATGTGTTTTGCTCCTTTCAGGATTTAACATATTTCATGCAGACTTTGCCGTCAACCACGACAAATCCGCAGGATTCGAGGGCGGCGGTGCGCGTATCCAGTGCCTGCTCTGCCTGTTCCGCGCGGGTGGTTTCGGCGGTGATGGCATTGTCCAAGCGCTGCTCCTCGCCCTTTGCACGGGATGCTTCAGCCGCGATGTTGCCGGCGTTAGCTTGTACTTCTGTTTTATCTGCTTTGCCAGCAAGCGCCGTGCTTGAATCGCTTTCCAAGTCCACAATGCCGTCCTCGATGTGGTTCAGCTGCGGAGCAGTAAGCACTTCGCCGTTTGCAAAGTTCTGTTTTTGATAGCTCATTGATAAGTTACCTCCTCTTCTTGTTTTTCAATCGGTGAGTAGATGAACTCTCCGTTGACATACAGATAATCGTAAAGGTTTGCCTTGCCGTCCTCCGGTATTTCACTTACAGAAATGCCATCTTTTAATTTGGCTTCGTTGAATGTTTCGCAAACGCTTAGAATGCGGTTTGTGCTTTTGTCAATATTTAAAACAAACATATCATTTAATCCCAAAAATCGTTAAAGGTATCATGTAATTGTTGTTTACGGTCGAATTATCGCTTGAACTCTTTTTTGAGTTGACAACCGCATTATAAAACCTAAATCCGACATTTCCGTTGCTATCGTCTGTATCATTTGACAAGATAAACGGTCTGCAAGCAGATGTCGGCTGATTAACAATGGAAACCGTTGAATCAAGCCCCCATGCATCTGTATAGTTCATATAAGAATCTGGGTATTCAACTCTGGAAATGTAAGGGTGAAAAACGCCAAGAAACTGATCGGACTTGTTTTCTACAACCATAGAAATGTTTCCAATGTAAGCTTTTTTTGAAGATGCCAAATCGTATGCTTTGCCGTCAAAGCGTATAAGGAACTTTGAGTATTGCATCGCATTCATTAAATCTATGTCTTGCGGAGAGAAAGTGGAAGATGGGCTGCTGTTTTTCCATAAAAGAACCATAATAGCACCTGTTGCAAGATTTCCCGCTGTAATCGTATCCGCTTTGATTTCCGTTGCGGTAATCGTTCCGGCTTGAATCACCTTTGCGTTCAGACCATCAGCGGAAATGTCCTCAGTCGTTACCGCACCCTTCAGGTTGATTTTGGACGCTTCGATTTGCACCGACTGCGCGGTCTGATTTATCGTGGAAGCGATATCGCCCTTGGAAACCTTTGTTTCAATCTTTTCGTTGGTAACTTTCAGTTGCGCATCCGCGTAAGACTTTGCATTGCTTTCGGCTGCGGTTGCTTTGCTCGTAGCATCCGCAGCAGCGCTGTTAATTGCGTCAGACTTTGCAGTCGCAAGCTCTTCTTTTGTTGCACGCAAAACAATAGCATCAGCATTCTGAGAAATCTTTGTTTCCGCTGCACCGATGCGCGTAGAAACGCCAGCCATGTCGGTTTGGTACGTTTCCTTCGTGACGCGGGATTCAATGGCAGCCTGTGTCTTTTCAAAATCAGAAGAATATTGCGTCTTGAACTGCGTCAAGTCGTTCTTGGTCTGGTTCGTCTGCGTGGCGGTCTGGTTTATCTTTTCGAGGTTTGCTCTGTCTGTTGCCGCCTGTTGGCTTGTAACGCCGCTTGTGGACTGCGCGTAGGAAGAACTCGTGACCGTTTCGCCAGCGCCGGAAATCGCTGTGTTGCAGTTCAGAGCCAGCGTGACGTTGGTAACAATGGTATCATGCACAACGCCGTCTTTGTCCTTGTAGCGTATCATGTCCAGCGGGAACAAATACGGTGCAGACTTGATAGTGGCGCTATATGGACGGTAGGCAAACCCGCCGCGTGCAGCTTGCAGTTCTTTCAAAACGCCCTCGTAGGCGTTGGTCAGGAATCCGCAGTCACTTAGGTCAAGCGTGTAATCTGCTGTGCCAGACAGGTATGTGTTGCCCTTGCCATCGTCACAGGTGAAGCCGGTAATGGTGATGTCGTTTTCCAACATATCACTGGAATAGCGCTCACTTGCGGTAATGGTCACGCCGGTCTGCTCATACCATTTCAGCACAAGCCGTCCGCTGCCATCCATGAATGCGCAAGTGCCGGTAAGCTGTGCGCACCATTGCAAAAGCTGGCGGTAGGTCAACTTCTGGTTAGTATCCGGCAGACCACCGATGCTGAAATAGTGGTTTGGCAGCACCGAAACGTCCGTTGCAAGCGTGACATTGCGGATGGAGCAGATTTTCTGAACAAGTGCGTCAACATGGATAGGGAAGGAGAGCGCGGAAGCGTTCACCTCACGGTCAAACAAGACCATGTAATCCAATGCAGAGATGCTTATAGTGCTTAGCTTTCTGGGCGGCGTGTCTACAATGAACAAACCACAGGGAACATATGCAACGTCTTGATCGGAAGATGCAGAACCAAGAATCATACGCCCAAGAATGCCCTTGCCAAGCGTTGCGCCCTCAAGAACGCTAGACAGTTTGATGCCTATTTTGACGTTCAGTATAGCGCCCTCAAAGGAAACATCGTTAAACTTGCCATCGTAGTTTCGCAGCTTCAAGGACAGCTCAGACGCAACCGCAGAGCCGACCTCGATTTTGCTGTTGGTCACGCAGTACCGGTCAATCTTCAGCCCGCCCTGAATGATATCTGCATCGGTGATGGTGAACGTCTTGCTGCCAGCAGTAACCTCAATAAGGGCAGTCTGTTTGTTGCCCTCGTTGAAGGATTTTATGATATCTTGCGATACGTTGACCATCAGTGTGCAGCCCTTTCGATGATGTTAAAAGATATCCCTTCCCAGCGATTCATCCGCGAATTATACATCGGAACAGCACGGTCACCAACGTAGAACTCGCTGGTTTTCCAATCGCCAGCCATTGCATCGAGATAGGTGACGTTGATATATTCCGGGTTGAACGCTTTCAGGATAGCAGCGGCTTCTTTTATCGTGGTGTACTTCCATTCCAGTTCCAGCTTGACGCACTGTCCAAGACGTTTCTTGTCCATCTTGTTATCCTCTGTGCGTCCGGCATCGGACGCTGAAATGTCCTGTAACCGCCACTGATAAGAAGAGGGGCATTTAAGATACTGCCCATCCACGCTCCGAATCGGATTGTACTGGTCAAGTTCCATAAATGCCCCTCCTTTAAGTACCTACCGGGATAATTGTTTTGCCGTTGCGCTGGTTCGTTCTGTTCACTGCCTGATAGAAGCTGGACACGTTGACTTCTGCGCTCCCTTCCTTCTCAAGCAGAGCCTGCAACAGCTCGTTCTGACGGCGCAGAAGCTGATTCTGACGCTCCATTGCAGCTTCAACACCTTCGCGGATGCCCTCAACGATTTGGTCATTGTTGGCAACTGCTGTGTGCCCGCCAATAGAACCGACCATCTCTGCACCGGTTTCTCTGGCGATGAACAACTGCCCGGCATCGGGGAAACCGCCACTTGCAAAACCAAAAATCTTCTTGCCAAGATTTACAAGCGCTCCGATTGGGGACAAATCCCAAAGGGTGTGCTTTATGGATTCAAGAACTTTCGTGCCAACGGATTTGCCAGAATCCTTCCAAGTCCCTATCATGTCCTTCCACCACTGGATGCCACCAGAAAGGCCAAGGCCAACACCAGCGCCTATTCCACCGTATGCGCCGAGATGCGAAAGAGCGCCACCGGAAGCTGCTGTGCTACCGAGTGTTCCCAACGAACTACTACCAGCAGAGCCACCAGAACTTCCAATGTTTAGCTTTCCTTTGAGCCAGCTTATAACTTCGGCGCCCTTCGATTTGATGAAGTTCAAGCCATCAGACACGATTTTGCCAATGCCACTGTCTTTGTCAAACAAATCGCTGAAGAAGGATTTCAGCCCACCATACGCCTGCTTCAAAGCGGGAACTTGGTCGATGACCTCGCCAACTTTCGTTTTCAGGTTATTAAAGGTGGTAATGACGTTCTTCACGCTGTCAATGGTGTCGGATATGTTCTTGATGGCAGTAGAAACCTTGTCGAACACAAGGTACACGCCCTCAAACGCCTTTTGGATGGCAAGGCCAGCAGCGCCAAAGAAACCGTTGTACTGGTACTCGTTCTCTATCTCCGCAACGCTCTTTTTCACAAAAGACCGGATATCAGAGACCGCACTCACAAAACCATCATGCGTGTTCAGGATGGACTTCGATGCAACGGTAAGCGCGTCAATAGAAGATTTGAAGCCGTTGGAGATGTCCTTGCCCGCCTTAGTAACAGCGTTGATGCCCTCTGTGAAGTAGCTCAAGTCGGTTTTCATCTTCTTGAACCAACCACCAAAGCTATCATTGGTGGTGCGCATTGTGCGTTTCAGCGCGTTTGCGGTTTCCATCATGGACTTACCGCTTGCGTCAATGGAAAGGCTGATAGAACCATCGCGCAGACCGTAGTTTTCGTCTGCCAGCTGAGAGCCGATTGTCTTTACCGCGTCAGACACAGACTGGATAGCGTTCACAGCAAGGTCTTTGGAAGCGGAGATGCCGTTGGCAAGACCTTCTACGATGTAACCGCCGTAGCCCTTGAAAACTTTGGAAGGGGAGTGAATGCCGGTATCTGTTGTGAACTTGTCCAGAATGGCTTTTGCAAGACCGCCGACAGACTTTTTAGCACTTTCGATGCCATTGTTGATGCCTTTAATAAGACCATCGACAATGTTCTTACCGTAGTTAAGGAACTTTTGCGGCAATTCCTTCAAAGTGTCCACAAGGCTATTCCAAGCCTTGTCCCAGTTTGTTTTGAAGCCCTTCCACTTCTCGTCCCACCATACGCCAACGCCAACAAACCACTGCTTTAAGCCTACACTCGCTTGGTCAAGCGCCTGAATTGGATGCTGAACAAAGCCGGGCAAGCTTTCCCATGCAGTCTGAAAATTAGTGCTGAACCCTTGCCACTTTTTGTTCCACCACTCGCCAACGCCGACAAACCACTGCTTTAAGCTCTCGCTTGCTTTGTCGAGAGATTCTGTAATTTTGTCCCAGTTTTGATAAATCGCAATTCCGGCATCGGTCAGACCACCAACAATCAAACCAATCAGCGCGCCGATGCCTGTACCAATCGGGCCTCCAAGAGAGCCGATAATTGCACCAATGCCTGCACCAGTCATTGTCGAGCCAAGCGGAATCAAAATTCCGTTTAACTTGTTTAAGCCATTTTTGACAGCATCGTAAACGCCAGTTACGAACATAGGTATGCCGGTTACTACTCCGCCAACTGCTGCTCCAATAATCGCACCAGCAGTAGAGCCGCCAGCCGCTTTAATGGCCGCTCCAACAGCAGTATTGCCAAAGCCGGTCACGATAAACTGAGCAATTCCTTTACCGAGAATGGCTGCGCCTGTAGTTCCAATCAAAGCGCCAAGAACAATTTCAGCGAAATTCTTTCCATTTACGCCTTTTTCAATTGCGTCTTTAATGCCTGTAATCTCAAGGACGATGCCTACTGTAAAAACGCCAAGACCCAAAACAATGGATTTCAGTGCGTTCATTTTGGAGATAGCGTCCACAATATCCGTAATAAGATTTGTGAGCTTCCAAGCGGCAAGAGCGGCTGCTACAGTCGCCATAAGAGGAAGCATAGCCTTGATTTTCTGCTTGATGCCATCAATCTGCTTTGCAAATTCCTCGTTGTACTGCTTGAACATATCATAGCCGGACAAGTCTACATCGCCCAAGATGTTGCCAGCAGCGCCAGCACCAGAGCCGGAACCCCCGGAAGAACCATTGTCCTTCTGGATGACGTTCAATTCATCAAAGCCCATGATGTAGTTCTTGAACGCCTTTGCAGCCTTGCCGGTCGCTTTGGTGGTATTGTCCATCGCATCCGTGACGCCACCAACAGCATCGCTTGCACTGCTAAAGTCTGGGAACTCCACCTTGACGCCCATTAACGATGCAATGCCGGTCACAAGCTCTTTGACCAGTTCAACGGCTGCGATCAGTGGCGGGAGGATAGATTTCAGGGCGGGATAGAGCAAAGAACCAACGGCGCGAGCCAGACTGTTCAGCTGTGCCTGCAAAATGCGAATCATATTGGCAGGGCTGGACAGAGTGCGGGCGAAGTCTCCCTGTGCATCGGTGGTCTGCTTCATAATGGCAATGTAGCGTAGAACAGCCTTATCAGCCTGAGACAGGGTAGAAACGCTCTGCGAATAGCCAAGATTAAGCAGTTCCTGCTGCAACCGTGCGTTAGAAATATCGACACCTAGACGGCGAATCGGTTCAAGTTCGCCGGAAATAGCAGCCTGAATCTTCGTAAAGGATTCCGCAACAGGGATATTCTTCAAAGAAGCGAGGTCGTAGCCAAGCTGCGTCAGGTTCTTTGACAGCACATACGCCTTGTCGCTTGCCATGCCAAACGAGGTGGTCAACCCCTGAATCGTTGCCATGTTGTTCATGGCTTCGGTTGGGTCGATGCCAAGCAGGGTCTCCATCTTGTTGATGAACGCGCTTGCTTCGCCAGTCATCCCCTTCATGGACACGCCGAACAGGTTTGCAGCCTCATAATAGCTGTTGAATTTTTCTGCTGCGTTGCCAAGATAGGTTGCGATAGCTTTTAGCGAGACCAGCTTTGCCATGTTCCGCATAAAGCCGTTCAGCTGATTGGAAAGGCTCATGTAGCTTTTTTTCTGCCGTTCGTTAGCAGCAGTCACGCGGTTAGCCTGAGTCACGACCTTGCTCAACTGTGGGGGCAGCTTCGCAAAGGCGTTGCCTACTTTGTCAAGCTGAGAAGCAAGGGGAGTAAGCGCAGCGGATATCTTCTGGCAAGAATCCGCGAAAGAATCAAGGTCTGCCGCTTTTAGCTTGTCGGTCAGGTCGGGAACAGTACCAATCGCTTTGAACGCGCTGCCAAGCGATTTCAAGCCGGAAATGTCTAAAATGGACAGGGGTGCAAGAGCATTCGTCAACTGCGTGATGCTGCCAGACATGGAGTAGAAGTCCACGCCGTTCAGAGCAGATACCGCGTTTGGAATCTTCTTGATGGCATTTACAACAGAGTTAACGCCCTTCACGCCAGCGGTCGTGTTGACAGAAGAGATGCCATTCAGGAAGTTTGTGACCTTATCCAGACCGGAAATACCGGCAGACGCTTGTTTCAGCGCGGAAATGGAACTAGACAGCTTATCAAGGCTGGAACAAACCTTGCCAACACTGCCCTTTGTCCGCAAATTAGAAATGGCAGTAGCAAGCTTGCCAATGTTAAGCTCTGCACCCTGCGATTCCGCAGAGATTTCTACGGATAAGCTTGTAATATCAACATCAGCCATTGCTACCACCGTCCTTCTGATTCATCATAGAGAACATCGCCCTCTTGATGCGTTCCTGCGCTTCCAGTGCGCGTTGGTATTCGTACTCGTCCTGCTCTTTCTGGGTAAGAGGAATCGGTCTATCCATGTACTTGATGGGGCTAGACCCTTTCTTGCGGAACATATTGCCAACCGTAGAGGAAAGCGCAGATGCCGTGTAGAAACCATTTCTCCACGCTTCAACATTGGCTCTGCGGGCGCGTAGTTCTTCCGCGTCCCGGTAGACCTTTGCCAGCCAGACATCATCACGCCAGAACTGGTCGTAGGTCATGCCAATGGAAATGTAATAGGCTTCTACATCGTGGAACAGATTAGACACAGAGAATGGCTCTGTATCGCTGTCCGTTTTCTGAGACTGTGAGGTTACACAATCTCCCACGTTGCGTTTTTTGCGGTCTTGTCCTCTTCATCGGTGGCAATCAGAGCCTTGATAGAATTCGCGTACATCTCCATCAGGGCAGAAATCAGACCTTCCTTGTTCTCGGTGTGCACAAGCATATCATCGACCGTCTTTCGGTTGATGCCCTTGTTGCGGGCAATGAACGCGCCATAGAACAGAGCGGAAGTGTTCTTGATGGGGTTGATGCCGTTAGAAAGCTCGTAAATCTGGAAGCCGTTGCGTTCAGTGGCTTCGGCGCTCTCGCGGGTAAAAGTCAACTCGTAAGTGTTCTTGCCATCGGGGGAATGAAAGTTGATAACCTTAGCAGCCATAATAAATGCTCTCCTTTATAAATAGGGGCAGAACCAAATCCGTTGTTCAGTTCTGCCCAGTTTGATTGATTCGATTTTTGCGGTTTAGCCGCCATTAACAGTCAGGCTCTCGCTGAACTTCGGGGTAGAGTGGAAGATGCAATTGATGGTCATTTCCACGACCTCGTCTACGCCAAAGCCGGACAGACCGACCTGATGCATACCCTGCCAAGTAAAGCCGGAACCGTCCTGCATCTTCAGAGCGTAGTATTTGTCCACGTTGCTCTCAGAGGTATCGTCATAACCAGCAGCCTTGACGGCGGCGTAGTCGGTCTTGTTGTAGTTGGCGGTAAAGGCTTTGGTGTCAGCCTGAACGATGCCAAAAATCTGCTTCTGCATACCATCAGACAGGGTGGTTGCATCCAGAAGGTTCGGGTCGGAGATCAGGTCGGGCACATCCTTGATGTCGCACAGCTTCGTCAGAGCGGTTGCGCTGTCGCCACAGTAAAGGGTAGTGTTCAGACCGGAGATAGCAGTACTCATAGAATGTTTACCTCCTTAGTTTCGGTAAATCATTCCGTCCTCTCCGATTGTTGCCCCGTAGCTGCAATCAATCCGATAGACGGAATTGTTGTACAGCCCATTCAACGGGGCAAACGATTTGCGATAAAATTTAAGCGGTTCAAGAACAGAATCCACGATTCCAACAATGGAGCGTGCTTCCGCAATGCGTCCGGTATTCTTATTGGAGTAGACCCGCACACGCAAGGAAACGGCAGCGTACTTGCTGTGACCAGCAGAATCAATGTGCACAGGCAGATTGCTGTTTTCCTCTATCTGCACACACGGGAACTTCTTGGAATTGCTGTCATTGATTTCACCAGTGATAAAGATGCCGGGAACTTGCTTTCGCAGCTCCTTAGCAACAGCCGTGTAGATAGAATTGAAATAATCAATCAACTATTCCAAACCTCCCTCCACGTTGCTTCGACCTGAGAAGCCATTTCCTCAACAGCTCCCCACATAGCCATAGCTGCATCGTTACCGCTGGTGTAATTCAACTGGCCTTTGCCGTCTACTTCCTTGACAGGCGTACCAGCATTGCCGGATTCTCCGTAGTAGTACCAGCGCTTATGCTTGCCGTTTTCCTTGCCGTATGTGCCGTGTTCACCAACGCCATTAGGAAGTTCGCCACCATAAGCAGAGTGCATAACGCCAGTACCAAACTCGATAAAAGCAACCGATTTGCCCTCTGCAATGATGGTGCAGGTGTTTCCGTTCTGCTCAACACGGCAAGAAACATCGTTGTTACCGGCATATTCTGCATTGGCAAAACGAATTTTCGCCACATCAAGCCCTTTGTCAGCCAACGCCTTTGCAAACTCCTGCACCTTTTTGTTCAGGGCGGTCTTGTACTCCTGTATCTGACGTTCCGCATCACGAAGTCCGGCATCGCTCAACCTCACTTTAATTTTCACTTGCAACCACCTCTTTCAGCGCATACAGCGTGTCCGTGATATGCTCTGCGACCTTGACTACGATGTAGTTGTAAGGCATATCCGGTTTTACACCGAACCAGACATGGCTACCCTCGCAAAGTGAGTTATTGTTAAGCTTGCTGGAAGAGCCTAAAATGTCCCTTGACGCCAGCTTTGAATATCCAATAAGAAACCAATTTCTCCGTTTCTTTCTTGGTGTACTGACAACGTAGCTGTAATCCGTGAACGCGCCAAAAGGGCTTGCTTCCGCAGAACCAGTAGGCGGGCTGACGTTCAGCATCAGCTTTGCGGGGTCGCTCCACGTCTGCGATGTTTCGCCGGTTTCGTTTCCCCACTCGTCCACAACAGGCGTTTTCTCGCCAACCGGGTTTGAATACCACAGTGGGCGTTTATCTAGCGGGCTACCATTGAACATCAGGCAATAACACCTACTCTCGGAACCACTTCATTCAGCAGGGACTGTGCTACATCAGAGCTTTCCCACACACGAGTGATGCCGTTGTTGGTGTAGCTCGTCTGTCCGTTTGCGCCGATGTGGTTGTACAGTTCCGCTGCAATGCGTATCTGCAACGACTGATACTGCGAGGGCAACTCGTCCGGTCTGTTGCCGAAGGGGTATCCCTGCGCAAATATCTTATCTTTGGCGAAATCAAGCAGCAGGTCGAAGAGTGGGTAATCCTCGTCCGTGATTTCACGGTCAAGTGCGGGGGCAATGTACTGCCCCAGCTTGACTGCCGCTTCGGAATACTGGTCTCCCATGCTGCTTTCCTCCTTTCGCCTTAGTAAGCCTTGATGCAGTACACAGCGTCCATGCGTTCAAAGGACGGCAGGACGATTTCGGAGACGTAGATGTTGGTGTTGACAGGATGCACGGTCTGCTCGGTGGTAACAGCAACGCCAGTGTTTACAACGGAAACCTGTGCGTTGGAGATGCCAGCCATCAGGTCGGCTTCCTCAGGGGTGGCAACATAGTACATATTGCCCAGAGAGCCAGAAGGAGCCAACACAACATAGCCATCAGGCAGATACTTTTCGGCAGCAGCGGTCTCCTCCGGCTTGTACATCTTGTCGTACAGATGAATGCGGATGCCAGATGCGCTTTCGACAACAGAACGTGCCTCAGAATCGACAAGAACGGCGGTGGCGGTTTTCATAACCGTCAGGAACCGGTTCTTGATTTCATCCGCAGCAATCATTTTGTGGAAAGTGTTGGTGTTCATGTAGGCATCGGTGATAATCTCACCAGTGTTTGCCAGCACGGTATTTGCGGCAGTGGTCATCGTGGCGATGGGGGTTGCGGTGGTAGGAGCGTCCCACTTCTCCTTGGTAGTCAGAGCCTTGTAATTGGACTGCTGCCAAGTGCCGTCCGGGTCGTAATCGTAGACGTAACTCACGCCGTTTGATTCGATGGAAATGCCGGGCTTGCCAGTCTTAGGAGCCAGAAGCTGCCACACCATTCGCTCAGGCACAATGCGAGCACCGGTAATAAGCTGTGCGGTATCATCGTAGACACGATTGATAACGTCTGCCGCAAACTCCTGATTGGTAGCCAGAACAGAGATAATCTTGCGGCGGTCTTCCTCGTCAATGTGAGTGCCTTCACGGAAGAACGGCATACTGGTCTCGGTCATCTTGATGCCCTGACGAGTACGGAACGTAGCCTTAGCGTCGAAAACGCTAGGCTTCAGCGAAACGCCAACGCCCTTGTGACCACGCAGCCACTTCAGTTCCATGCTGACCTTCTTACGGGCAGGGAACAGAGCATCAGAAGCATAGGGCTGCGCATTGGTCGGGTCATTCGTCCAGTAGGCGGCAATCGCAGCAGGTGAGAAGATTTCATTCAGATTCAGTGCCATAATTTAGTCCTCCTTACTCGCTCTTTGCGCCAACATCGGTACGGCAGAAAACGGCAGGAACAGCCTTTTTCAGAGCGGCAATATCGTTTGCAGAATAGGTAAAGCCAGACAGCTTTGCCTTGTCCACATCAATAACGCCCTGAATCAGCAGTGCGCCATTGGGGTTGACGGCAGGGTCAACGGTGTGCAGCAGAATGCCAATGGCATCGGTAGCTGCATCAGCAACACTGGTGCCAGTAGTGGCAGCAGCTTTCAGGCCAGTCTTTGCCATAGGATAACCAGCCGGAACAGCATTGGTCTCCTTGACGGTAAAGGGAATGGCAACGTAGGTATCAGCAGCCAGAATAGTACTTTCAGGAGCCGATACCGGAGTAGTGGTATACTTCATGTTTTCCTCCTTAATGGAAAGCAGTCATTGCGTCACTCGATGCCTTGTTTGCGTCTGCACGCTCTTTCGCAAAGCGTTTAGCAAAGGAAACACCTGCGCTATCTGCGCCGTCACCATTGCCATCCGCACCCGGAGGTGTGGGCATATCCTTCAGCAAAGAAGCCTTGTATGCAGTGTCATGGGCGGTCATAAACTCCGACTGGAACTTAAACACCTTGTCCATGTCACCGTCAGCCAGTGCGGACGCAGCCTTGTTGGCGAGTTCAGCGTCATAACCCTGTGCAACGAACTTCTCACGGTAAGATGCAAGGGTCTTTTCCTTGACGAGGTTTTCCTTATCGGCAGTCAGGGCTTCAATCTGCTTCTGCATCTCTGCCAGCTTGTCAGCCTGTTCCTGTGCGGCGTTCTCGTCATCGGTACGCTTTGCCTTAAGCTGCTTCTTATACTCGGCAGCTTCGCCATTGGCTTTCGTCACGGCGTTGCGTAGCTTCTCAATCTCTGCGTTAGGGTCTGCAACCTTTTCAAGCGCAGAAATGATTTCATCGGCGGTCATGCCCTCTTTGTAAGCATCACCAAGCAACACATTGAGTTTCATATCGTTAATTTCCTCCTGCGTTTTTTTACCGTTGCTTCCCTGCAACGCTGCGAAATTTGTATCCCGGCTTCCCTGCCGTATTTATAGCAAAGGGTTATTCACCCTCTGTTTCTTTATTGGTATCGGTAGACTGTTTGTCTGTCATGTTTCCGATATTTGTGTCGGTAGCATTCTGTTTAGGCTGTTCCTGCGGCTTCGGTGCCTTCCCATCCTCGCCCAGCTTGCCAGCGGCGATCAGGAACGGCTTGCTCATCTCATAAGCAGCCTGCGGGTCAGGGAACAGACCGGGCGTGGTGAACGCCAACTGCGGATCAATTGGCTGCCGAATCATCTGTGCGAAAATCTGAACTTTGCTCTGCTGGTTATCGTACTGGCGGCGTGGCAGTTTAATGTTGATGTCGCTTGCCATCAGCTTAGAACCAGCCGTGTCACGCAGGATTTTCAGCATTACAGACAGGCATTGGCGCTCAGCGTACTTGAACATATTCTCGTACTGTTGCGCCCTTGCTTCGGTATGATTCCAGCCGTTACGGACGATAACTGCGCCCACGTTGTCAGACGTTGCGTTCTCGCTGCCAGTGGCACTAGGCATGGCAGTCAGACTGCGATACACGTTCAACATGGAATCAAGCAAGGTCTGACTCTGCTGCTGGTCAAGCTCGTTTGCAATCTGTGAAACAGAAGCGGGCAGACCAGCGGTGGATTTCAGGCACATTGCCCCAAGTTCTTTGACCTGTTTCAGCGCGTTATCATCCACAAGGCAGTTGGTAAACACCATAATGGACTGGATGAACTGCGCCACGCCGTCCAAACGGTTGCTTTCAAGGTCGTTGATGGCATCCAGCACAGGAATAGCCGGTTCAAACAAACCCATCCGCTCCGGGTTCAGCTTATATTCGACCATCGGCAGCATTCCGAGGGAGTGATTCTCAGACTTCGTGACCTTGCCGTTGTCGATTTCAAAGTACTGGTTTGGCGTATACACGCAAATCAGGTCGTTCAGGTCATTCTGATAATTGCGGGGAATGTGCAGAACATTGGCAATAGGCTTGTGCCCGATGCCGGAGTTGTAAATCACATACGCCATATCTGGGTCAGGAACGTCCACTAGCAGGGGCGTTTCGTCCGGATAGTTGCCGTTGTATCCCTTGTCGGGAAGAACAATGCGGTATCCCTGTCCGCACTCCAACATCCACTGCCAGAGTCGCCGATCGAGCGCATCCTTACCCTCATACTGCAAGGCGTTGGACAGACGCGCGATTTCCTCACCGTCACCTGTTGCCGTTTCAGACCGCACATAAGAGCAAGGAGTGCCGCTCATGTAGCCTGTGTAGAAGCCCACGCACTCATTGGCATGGTTCTCTACAATGCGGTTGGTGATTTCAGCGTGGTACTCCTTCGTGCGGTGGAGGACAGGCTGGCTACCCAAGTAGTAGTTGTGCAGAAAGCGAATCTCATTCTTGTTCAGCAGATGAATAGGCTCTGCCTTGCCCATGACCACTTTCAGAACGTTTGCCAGATTGATTTCCGTCTCCGGCGTTTCAATCGGTCTACGTCCGGTCAGTGGATTATTCAAAAAGCCATCAACAACTATCTGATACTCAGCCATGCGTTTCTCCTTTCCGGCAAAATAAAAAGCGCAGCAAGACAAACCTGTTAAGGTCTATCTCACTGCGCCAAAAGTGCGCCTTAAACTTATTTTTGATACACGAAAATCGATTTAGGCTTCCACTGAGAAATTCTTTCAGATATATCTTTTACATGAATATATCCCAAAGAAAGCATTTTATTTTTACTGTTTTCACCAGCGGTTAAAATTGATGCAAGAGCCAAATCCCCGTGTCCACAACAAGAATTTATTGTATTAACTCCCTTCGATTTTAAACTCAATAATTCATCTTCAAGACACAAATCGCAGCAAAACCCATATCGAGTTTTTACGCAACATTTATATTCTCCAATTTTTGAACTATTACAAAACTTTTTTGCGTTTTCTAAATCAAGAGAATTAATCTTGCCGCTTTCAAAAAGAGCAGTTATATTTTCTTCTAACACACACATAACGTTGTCCTTTTTACCTTTCAGGAGAATGAATTATTTTAACCCACCCTTCTTTTGTATCCCCTTCAATAACCCCCTTGCATCTGTCGCACTTGAAATGATATCGTCCATCAACTTCGCCAAGATAACGGTTGCAGCGGACGTTCTTATAAATAGGATTCTTCCTGATACAAGGGCAACAGATTCTAACTAGCATAAACGCTCCTTTCGTTGGATTTCTGGAAACAGGCTGTTGAGCACAGACCTGTCAGAAGCTACTGGGAAACTGTTCGCACTTCCAGCCGTGCTATTCTTCGCCCGAAGAAAACCATTGCAGCCTTTACATTCAGTTGTTGGACAAACGTAAAACGGGTCAGCTGCAATTTTGGTGCTGCATAATGGATTTGAACCAATGTATGTCCGGTTATGAGCCGGATGCTCTAGCCGTACTGAGCTAATGCAACATAAAAACCCGGCTTGATTGGTTAACCGCTGCTCTTTGCAATGTCATGCCTAAACATCACATTGAGAGCCGGGAATAGCGGTGGAGGTTTTGGAGAATAAGTCCATGCAAAGCTAGGTAGTTGGTTGTGCTGCGTAACGGAATCGAACCGTTGCTTGCCAGCCGTGGGGGAGACAGACTGGCATTCCCCTTACAATTGGAAACGCAACATATAAAGTCCGGTGAAGGCGAAAGAGTGAGAAAACCTTCACCGGTGAAAGGAGGAATATGCTTGTTGACACGCACGCGAGTAAAAATGACAAAACCCCGCGTGCAAGCTATTCCTTTAAGGGAAGCTGCAAAACTTCCTGTGTACATTATAAGCCTTGTCAAGTGGTAAAATCAAATAAATAGACCCAGCGAACACAATATATTGTGTTTTTGCTCAAAAAGGCCTCTTGACAGGCTCAATTTTACTGATTCCGTTATACAATTCATCGGCAAGCTGTGCCAGACTGTCCGGTGCGTCATCGTGCGGAACTTTGCCAAGCTGCGTGAACATCGTCACCTGTTCCATGAACGCTTTGTACTCTTTCGACTGGTGTTTCTCGTCAAGGAAATAGAACCGTTTGATGTCCGGCGCGTACTGGATGATTCTTGACAGCTTGCTTTGACCACTGGGCGCACGCTGGCTACGAACAGAGCAGTGATAGCCTTGCTGCCGGAGCTGGCTGTCCACCACGTCACAATATTCGTCGCCGCCGTTGTTGGCTTCGCCGCGCACCACGTTGATTTTGTGCTGGATGATTTTGCCTACGACTTCCGGCCTGGTCACGGTCTTATCGCCGTTGTTGAACACAAGGTCTTGGATGAACACAGCATCACCATACACATAAGCGATAGGGCAAGCGGTGAAGTCGCCGCCGCCCCATGCAATATCCATGACCATTAGCTTGCGATCAGGCTCTCCGTCAGGCAAAACGCCATTGAAATACCGCAGTTCGTCAGCAGGGAACAGCAGACCTTCACGCACATAGGGCTTGCCCATGTACTTTGCCCACCATGTTGCATCATCAATGCTGGCTTTCATATCGGCATAGTAGGCATCGTCAAAGCCAACGCCATAGTCATAATTGAAGTTGCTGTGTCCGTTCTCGTCCACCGCAGGAATCACACGGAATCGGTACTTTGGGTTGTCTGCATACTGGTTCTGGATGCGTCCCAAAGGGTCAAGCACGTTCCAGCGTGTACCGACCATCAGCTCTAATGCGCCTTGCTTTTTGCGGTCTTTCAGCTGGTTCAGATAGGCATCGTATTTGTTGTTCAGGCGCTCAACGTTCAGACTTTCCTCCAAGTCCTCAATCAAGTCATCGCTGTACAGAACGCCGCCCTCGCCGATTTCAACAGCGCCAGTCAACGTACCGCCGATGGAGCGACAAGTCAGGGTGGGGAAGCGTTTCTTTCGGTTCAGGTCAACGCTTTCGTCCTTTGCGCTTTTATCCACAAGCTGAACGTCAGGGAAGATTTTGCCCCAGTTGTAGGTCACAGGGTCAGTGATGATTGACAACACTTCGCCGTAGAAGCCATTTGTCAGTTTGTCGGAATGTCCGCTCATAACTGATGCAACGTCAGGGCGGTTGCCCATCAACCATGTGATAAAAAATATACATAGCGTACTTTTTCCAGTACGCGGGGGCTGACTAACCCCAAGAAATTCTACACGATGGAAAAACAAGTCCTCTAGGTCACGCACCAACGTCAAAAGCACTTTTCTTCGTGGCTGATAGAACTTCTTTTCCGGCGCACGATTCCATTCAAGGTAGATGCAATAGCTGTCGAACACATCTTTTGCTTCAAACAGGTACGTCCGGCCGATAATGTCATAGACCTTCGCTACGTCCTCGCCTGTTTTCATCTTGCCCATCATGGCTGCACAGACTGAACGTAGCTCGCCAGAATATTTGTAAGCATCGAACCGCTTGTCTTGCGGCAAAGCATCTCTCAGGTTCACCACCGCCTGAAACCAGTCCTCATAGACCTGTGCTTCGGTCGGATTCTGCTTTGCATACGCTTTGATGCTGTCAATGATGGCGATACACTGTTTTGGCTGCATAAAAAAATAGGCACCCCCTACCTGAAAATGTAAAGAGTGCCTACAACTGCACAAAAATCAAATATTCGGTTTTATAATGCTGTTTCGGAAAAATTATTTGCTAAAATCCATCTTAATAAATGGGCTGCACAGTTTATTTAACTTCTTCTGCAAGCTGGTTGAGCTTTCGTTTCAGCTCGTCCGCATCATAGTACAAGGCGTCTGCGACAGCGTTGAGAATATCAGGCTTGTCGGTATAATCGCACAGCGTTTCAATTAGTTTCAAGCTCTGCTCTGACAATTTTACGGTTTTCATGTCACTTTTCCTTTCTCGTTCGGTTTTATTCTAGGTTGCGAACAATTTCAACTCAAAATATCACAGGACGCACCTCGCAACCACAACTACGATGAAAAACCCGGCAAGCAGCCCAACGACCGCTCCTGCAAGCCAATCATACGAGTTTCTGTTGTTCCACTTATCCATAGGCTCTTGCTCCTTTCACCTGTTCTGTTCAGCAATCCGATACCATGTCTGGCGGGTCACGCCAAGCTGTTTGGCAGCGTCCGTGACCGTGAGAATGCGCTTCTCCACCTGCTCATGGAGAACGTCAAAGAGATTACGGTCATACTCGGTGGGCTTGCGGCCTTCCCTGTAATCGGGGCGCTGACTAGCAATCTTCTTGCCCTCTCTGGTGCGCTCAACAATCATGTCACGCTCAAACTGGGCAAACACAAGGAACATACCTCTCATAGCCCTACTAGCAGGGGTGTTGTCCATAACACCAAGATTCAGCACGTTCACCCGGATTCCTTTTTCAATCCATGAATCAATCAGTTCATACCCACCGACAAGGCTTCTGGCAACACGATCTAGCTTTGTCACAACGATTGTATCACCGCTCTGGACTTCCGCTTCTAGCTTGTCCAGTTCCTTGCGTTCCATTTTAGTTCCAGTATATACCTCTTTGAAAATCTTAGTTGCGCCAGCAGCCTTAAGGGCTTCTTCCTGCGATTCAAGGCTGTTGCCGTCAATCGCCTGACCGGCGGAACTGACACGAGCGTAACCGTAAATCATTCTGGTTCACCGTCCTTTTCCTCTACTACTTCATAGCAGCCAGCACGAGTAAGTTTCCCATTTGCAGGTTCTACGACCAGTCTGTACCCGAAAACCTCAAGAATTTGAACCATTGTGGATAATTTCATATCATCAGCGAGGACACGAGAAGATGCGCTGGAAATGGTTTTGTAGTCAAGCTTTTCTCGGAGATATTCGTATGTTTTATGCTGATTCTTCATTATATCACGAAGAATTTCGCTTGAGTTCACCTTGTTATTCGTTGCAGCCATTTTTTCGTTCCTCTCTTTCTTTAATGCCAGTATACGCTTTCTAGCGTAAATTGTCAAGAGTTTTCTCGATTTTACTATCACCAAGTCCAGATATTTCTGAGGTCTCACTTATGTGACCGAATTATATTTACAGAATGTATATATTTTATAAAAAGAGCGATAATTCGTAATGTGAAAAATCTGTTTGTAAACTTATTTATTTACATTCTGGGAGCGAACCGCTATCAAATATCACACATCTGTGACACAAATTCAGATATATCTGATGCAAATTATACAAATTGGGCTGTTGACAACTATATACCAAGCGTCTATAATCTAAGACAGCAGAACACACGATGAATCAGCCAACAACGGTAGATTTATCCTTTGTGGCATAAAAAAATAGGCCGTCAGCATACCGACCAAAGTAGCACTGACGACCTATTCCACCACAAAACAGAAGCTGCGCAACCAAGGGCGCAGTCTCGGTTTCTGTCAATTATTATAGCAGAAGCAAACGACTTCTGCAATAGAAAGGAGCAAAAAACATGAACTTTCCCACGACAACCGAAGAATTTCTGAAAACCCTCGCCCACGGCAAAGAACCAACCAGCGAGGACAGGGAGTATGCTGAAGCTCTGGGCAAGCTGTCCGAACTGAACTATCGGGCAGGGTACGAAGCGGGAGCAGCCAAAAATAAGGGATGAGTTTTGTTCAAAACGTAGAAAGTGGTTTGTCAAGATGAACGAGCACTAAATGTAGTGTTTCGTGGGTCTATTTCCGCTTAACTTTACTACATTTTGCGATTAAACTTAATGCACCTCAAAGAAAGGAGATAAGAACATGGCAAGAAGTCCCTACATTGAAGCATACCGCCATCAGGTAGCCGTTGGCTTCACTGATCGTCAGTATGAGTTGCTGGTGGAGCACTGCAAGAAGTGCCGCGTATCGCTGTCGCAGGCCGTCCGCGATGCCTACCTTGAGAAGTACCCCATGCCCGATGAAAAAGAATAAGACGCTCGCTAAAGTTTGGCGACCACAGCGAACGTCTTATGAAACACTCAGAGAGCATAGACCCTCTTTGGGTTATTATACCAGAGATGGCCTGCTCTCGCAAGATAGAAAGGCTAAATTTCTATGAATAATAATCTTGAAAACATCCGAATCTTCTCTGAAGATGTTATCCCAGTGTACGACACTGACACCGGCGAAAAGGTTGTGCTGGGTCGGGAGCTGCACGAACGGCTCAAAATCAAGTCTCGTTATAATGACTGGTTTGCAAATATGTCCGCTTATGGGTTCAGAGAAAACATCGACTATTCATCGTTTACTAAAAATCTAGTAAACGGCGGGCGCTCCATTGAGCACATTCTCAGCCTTGACATGGCAAAGCACATTGCAATGATTCAGCGGACACCTGAGGGCATGGAGATTCGCCAGAAGCTGATTGACCTTGAGAAGAATGTGTCAGTCAACCAATTCGCAGGGGCATCCAAGGAACTGCAAGCAATCTTCGTTCTGGACAACCGTTCCATGCAGCACGAAAAGCGAATCTCTGCTCTTGAAACCAACATGACAGTGGACTACGAGCAGCAGCGGGCGCTTCGCCGTGCAGTAAACCGTGTCGTGGTTGAAGCACTTGGCGGCAAGACCTCTCCTGCATACCTTGACAAGTCCACCCGGTGCAAGGTTTACAGTGAATGCAACAAGGATGCACAGGACTGGTTTCATGTGAACAGCATCAGCAACGTTCCTCGCAAGGATTTTGACAATGCTGTTGCTTACATCGAACGGTGGCGGCCTTGCGCAAACACCGTGATGATGATTCAGAACGTCAATAGCCAGACCCAGATGGCAGTTTGAAAGGAGAACAACTATGCTTACCGCAGATAAGATTCAGGATATGGGCGAATACCTCAACTACGCTTTCGAGACCATGCTGAAACTCTGGCGCACCGTTGACTACGGCGAGTGCGTCCACGAGCCTGTTATCGCTTGTGACGGAAAGGTTGTCGATAGCGGTCAGCTTTCCTTTGAACCGGACGAAAACGGCGAGATCGAGCCGGTTCTGCTCCGGGACAACAAGTGCATCATGCACGATGTGAAGTATTGGATGCCCTTGCCCAATGTTGAGTATCATCCCTATCACGCTGAAATCGTAAAGTAAATAGCCCATAAGAAAAGCCAGTGGTTAGAGAACATCTAGCCGCTGGCTTTTTGTGTTACATTTGAATTGCTACGATTTCCCACGAAGAATAATTGGAAAGTCCAGAATAGGGATGAATCTCAAAGTTCTTTGTCTCGCCCGGTTGGATGTCTAAGACATAATCAATATCTCCACACACGGGAACTTCTTCTCCGCTCTCGTCTTTCATCTTATACAGAACGATGACCTTTGCATTTGTCTTGTATGCGCTGTTGTTTGTCACTTTTCCAGTGAATCTTGTCTCATAGCCACTACCACGCTTTGAAGTATTGGTAACGGCCAACTCACCTGATCTTAAAACTTCTTTTCCTGCGCTCGGCTGATAATTATAGTCCTGAGCCGAAACAGCCATTTCGATACCAGCCGGGATAGTTCCGTCATACTCGTATGTGAAGTATCCGGCATACCAGTAGGAATCATCTTCCGCAACCCAGTCCAAATATTCATCGTCTGTTTTAATTACAGAGCCATCTTCTGCAACGACTGCAATTTCAATATGTGGAAACCAGACTGCAAGATTTTTGTTGGTATTCTCGATTTCAAGAGCATAAGAAATATAAATCGTGCTACCATCACGCCACGCATAAGACCCATGATTCTTAATGCCTAACGGTTCATACTGCGTTGCATTGGTCTGCTCAAGTTCAATAAGTCCAGACCATTCATCAGGCTTTTTTGCCGCAATTGCACTGATAGGCATAGCAAGCATCATAGCCGCTGCTAGAGCCGCCGCAATGATTCTCTTTCTCATTTTTGATTCTTCCTTTCTTTGAACAACATTTTATATAACGTTTGAAATACCATGTGCCATAAGATACACGCCAAAAACCAAAAGAGCGACGCCGATAATGATGCTCCATATTAAAGCGGCAATTTTTTCGTTCTTTTCGCGTCTTTCTTTATTTTTGTCATTCTTTTGGTTCATTGCATATTCCTCCCTTTCAAGGCTTGTAAGGCAAGTATAGCACAGAACACAGACCCTTTGTAGGGGTCTTTTTGTTTTTGCGGGAAATTTTTGAGATTGGCAATAGGGGGTGGGGTGATTTTTTGAGCCTTTTTTATTTTTTTCGGTGGTTGAGAGACTGACCGGGCGGGGCTGGGTGGCGGCTATATGCCCCGCCGGTGACCCCTGCCCACTCCAGCGCACCCGGAACGACGGCACACGACAGGCAGCAGGGCAGACCATGCCAAAAAACAGAGCGGACAAGTGCTAGGGCAGACCGACGCCCAAACGCTGGACTGCTTGCGCAGTGTGTCCGAAACTGTGCAAAAGCGGACAGCCCAAAACCAAAAAAATAAATACGCAAAAAAGCGTAAATACCTATTGACATTTACGCAAGAAAGCGTATAATATAATCAGACGCAAGAAAGCGTAACGCCTACCAAATACCAACACAAAACAGGAGGACAAAAAACATGAAACTAGAATTTAGAACCAAGACCAACGCAAACGGGCACGGCTACTATCTGTGCATCGACACCAGCGCAAAGACCTTTTCCCGCGTCCCTGATGGCTGGGTATCCAAGGACGTCCCTGTTGTAGCAAAGCGGGATATGGACACGATCAAGGCGCAGGCCATTGCAGACGGATATACGGAGGTATAAAGATGATCGCACTTGACTTTTCCCAGTGGGCCGCCCTCTGGTACATCGGCGGCATGGTCTCCGGCGCGCTGGTTATGATCGCATTTCTCAACAGCTAACAAGGGAGGAATAAACAATGAAATATCAAAAATATTTAGATTCTCTTTCCACCGAAAGAAAATATTGCTTGCTTGACCGTATGCGGATTGATTGTGAGTATTTTTTGGGATTCGGCGCACGGCATGAAAAATATTTGTGGGCTGAAAGCGTAAAAGAGCAAATTGAAAGTATGCTTTACTTGTATGATAGCATCAAGCAAAAGCCGGAATGGCTAACGCGTGAACAGATCTTGAATTACAAAAAGCTAATGGAGGGCTAAAAAATGACGACGTTTGAAGAAAAAGTGAACGCATACCGCGAAAACAAGCGGCTCATTGAAGAGCTTGAAGCAATGAACGACGCCGTAAAGGCTGAAATAATTGACATGATGCACGGCGCACCCGAAATGGTGCAAGGCACTGCAAAGGCCATTTACAAGGACGTGCAGAGTGTCCGACTTGATAGCAAGCTACTCAAGACGCTGCACCCGGATGTATACGCTGAGTGCAGCAGCAAAACCAGCTACAAGCGTTTTAGCGTGGTATAAGGGGGGTGCAACTTATGTTATACTATCGTATTCCGGCAGGGCTTGACGGGCGGGCGGTTGTGTCCGCTGGCGCCTATTGTGGCAAGGTCAAGCGGTATCTAATCGGCGGTGAGCTGTACACGGCTAAAGAGTGCGTCCGCTATGGTATCAGCACGGCAGGGCTTGAGCCTGTCACAATCTCACAGCGCCGCACCTTTACCAATTTTGGCGTTAGGATGGAGGTGCACGCATGATATTTTCTTGCATCCTGTTTTTCTTTTGGTTTTTCTCTGCGTTGTTTAAGGCGTCCAAGTGACGCCACACGGACACTTTAGCGGGGCTGCACCGTAAAGCAACCCCGCCCCAGCCCGCAAGGGCCACACGAAAACTGCAAGCCCTACCAGGGCGAGCGAAACGCTTTGAAAATCAAATATCGGAGGTCACGCATGGAATATAAAATCACACCATCCAGCCGCGGCGGTTTCACGGTTCGTGCCGGATACACCCACAAGGGCGGTGAGTTAAACCCGACCGGCGGCCCCGGCGTAACAATGCCCGCTTTCATCGTTTACGAAAGCTGCCACTGCGACACCCGCCGTGAAGCATCCGCCGCAGTTGAACACATGAAAAAGAAATACCATTGACCCGGACACCTTGACAGGGCGCACCAATCAAAGCGCCCTGATCCCATCCGGCACCCCGCCCACGCTGGCGGGGCTTTTCTTTTGCCTTGCATCTGCTGAGGGTGCAGGGCTTTTATTTTGCCCTGCTAAAATGTAGCCCAATACAAGCGTTTACAGCGCGTTTTGTGCCGTAAATGCAATTTATACCGCCCACGCCATAAAACAGCACGCAGGGCTTTACAGGCGTTTTTCCTGCAATTTGTACCGCTCGGCCGCCGCAGATACCAGACCGACACAAGCAGCTATAATACCGTCTGCGACACGCTGGAGCGTATCACAGCGCCCGAACGCCCTCCAGCGCATACCGGATACCACCGCCACGCCGGGCGGCTGTACAGGCCAGCACAGACCGCCCTATTATAATAAGGTATATAAGGCGCAACGGTGCCCACCTGTTATAGATCTATGCCAGACAGTACAGCACACCACAGACCATGCAAGCCCGGCGGGGTCTCGATACTTTCCACGCCTGGCATTAGCCTGGCATTGTGCTTTCTTCCTGGCACGGCGGCGCGGAACAATTGACGGCTACCGCCGTGTCTCTTTTCGGGCTTTCGCCCGATAGCCAATAAGGGCAAGCAATAGTCGTAGCGTTCCGACTGGAATAGTCGTAACAGCTTCTGAAATAGTCGTAGCCAATAGTCGTAGTTTCTCCAATAAAATAGTCGTGGAATAGTCGTAAAGTCGTCAGACGACTAGCTTTTAAAGTCCTATATATCGTATAGTAACGAACAGTTCGCTGATAGTCGCAGAGCAATAGTCGTAGTGTTTTCTTACGAATCTTCGTCAAATAGTCGTGTATTTTTTGTGTGAAATAGCCGTTTGCCTTTTAGAGAAAGAGAGGTGCGATAGTCGCTAAGTCGTCAGACCACCCAAAAATCAGCATGTGTCAAGACACCTGCCAATTTTAATCCCAATCACATTACCTCAAAATATTTAACAATTGTACTTATTATAATAGTCGCAGATAATTACTCAATCTTTTTTACTATTATTCTGCTCGAATAGTCGTATCATCCGATTCGGTTCGTTCTTCTCCGATTTAATTGCCGACAACTACAATCATATCATACCAACTAACTAGGATTACCCATTTGGCAAATACCTCAATACTTTTAACTATCCAATAAAGCTATTCGACTGGTCAGTCGCTTTCAATCTGTAATCATCTCCCCATACAGCTATGCAACATTTATACATATCTAACCGACTACAAAACGAATTCAATTCTCCATGTAAAATAGTCGCAGACCATCCACCAGCCCGAACCTCACGCCAGTTCTCGCCTACGGTCTGCCCTGCTGGCTAACAGTCTGGTTTTTGGAGATAGAGGGTTGTATGGGGAAAGAACCGGTTTTCAATTTCGCATAACTGTTATTTATTCACTTTTGAACTATCGTGGCACACCCGGCTCCGTCAACGCGCTCGCTCGCGCATATAACGCCCGCGGACGCGCTAAATACACGGGGAGGGAAAGGGGGAGCACGGAAGATGTTAGGGGGATTATAGGGGGTAATAGGGGTTGTAGGGGAAAGAGGGGGACAAAAGGGGGGAAGAGGAAACAAGGGGGAAAGGGGACAAAAATTTGAAAGCCATTTCCTAAAGTGATAGTTGAAGCGTTTTTTTGTCTCGCGCATCCCGATTTCGTCTCAATCAGCCTTGCGATCGGACAAATAGTCGTTGGCATCCGCTCATCTGGCTGCTATCATCGCCGGAAAGGCGTGTAAGAGCCTGTCTGACGCATTTTTCCGATTGACCCGATAGCTTTTCACGTCTGACCCTAAAAAGCCGTTCTCCGCGCTCCTGCATCGTTCTAATTGCATGGTCTAGTTTGAGATATTCCATCAGCATCAACGGAGAGCCGTCTAAGAGCGTCTGTGCCGCGTTTTTGTGATTAAGCCGATAAAGTATCGTCCAGCACCTAAAACGCTTTAAAACGGGCTTTCTCTCGGTGTTTAAGCGAAACAAGAAAAAGCCATCCTGTCATAAGTTGACAGAACAGCTCTTGGCGGTTCGTTGTATTGCGCTCATTCTTCAACCAGAGTGATTTTCGGGAGCTGGTCAACAGGTGTTCTCATAACCCACTGAAATGTCGCCCAAAGCCCATCGTACGTCTGGAAGATGTTTGCATGGCGTCTTTCATCGCCCCGATGAACCCCGATAAAAAGTCTTACGGCAAAATCAGCTTCATTGCGTTGCAGGCCAATGGACATTAACAGTTTTTTGTATCGATTCTGCGTCATGTTTTTGTTTTCCTTTCAGTCCATCCAAGTGTACTCTTGGAATCGTTGAATCTGCTTGTTAAACGTGATGGGAAGGTCGCCTATCTCGCCTTCCTTGTTCTTGCTTAGCCGGAACAGGTACTTGTCGGGGTTATCGGCAGACAGAAGGATGATCGCATCAGCGTCCTGTTCAATCTGCCCGCTCTCTCGCAAGTCAGAGTTGGTAGGCGTTGCTCCGGGCTTAGATGGGTTTCGATTGAGCTGTGCCAGCGCCACCACGACAATGCCTGTGGTCTGCGCCAGCTCGTGTAAGGCAATGGATATGGCTGTAATGGCGGCATATCTGTCCTTTGCGCCTGTTTCATGGATGAGTTGAAGATAGTCTACAAAGATAACCTGAGCCTTTTTGCGGAGAGCCTGAGCTTTCATCCACGCCACGTTCTTTCCGGCAGCGGAGCGGATATACAAGGGCATTTTCATGTTCTTTGCCTGTCCGTCGATCTCATTCAAGCTGACCGCCTTATTTTTCACCGTGTCCAGAGGGCAGTATATTTGATTGGCCATTAGACGTGCGCCCAGCTTGCGTTTGCTGGTTTCTAAGCTGAAATAGTACACGGTGTAGTTTTGCTTTGCCATGCTTGCTGCTATTTGCAAGGACAGGGCGGTCTTGCCCGCAGACGGTCTGCCGCCGATGATGATGAAATCGCCCGGTGAGATGTGCAGTGCTTCATCCAGACGCTCTAGGCCTGTCTTGATGTACACAGGCTTCTCGTCCATGTGAAGCACATAGTCGTTCAGCACATCCTCGTATGTCCACGCATCTTCTTCCTCAGCTTTCAAGCTCATTGCTTCGCCCATTTGCTGGTAAATGTCTGATAGATCAGAATAGTCGGTAAGTTCGCTGGTCATCTGAAATGCCAGACCTTGCACACGAGTGAGTGCAGCTTGTTCTCTGATAAGCTGTGCCCAACGCTGCATTTGTTCCCTGTCAATTCGTACACACTCTGATTCACAGGTTTGTACACACGCCAAGAGCGTCTGCGCTACGTCTGGATGCTGCGTGTTTATTTCGACTATATCTATCTTACCCCTAGCCGTCCAATAGCCCTGAACAGCCGCAAAAGCGTCTCTCAGCTCAGGTCTGAACAAGTCAAGTTCAAGGTCTGGTATGATTTCATCCACAACGACCGGCTTGCATAGCATCAGCGCACCGATAAATACCGTTTGAACGTCCATTGTCATAATCTAGGAAACCCCATCTCCGTACTTTGCTCGTACTGGTCATCCTGTTTCAATGCGTAAATGTCCTGCCATCCGGCATAGATGCTCTGGTCGAGAATGGCTTTCCAGTCATGCTGATCAAACTTTTCCAGCTTGTTGCAGAGCATCTGTTTTGCCCGGTCTGTCATAGGCTTTTTGATTCTTGTACGCATCTGTGCGAACTCTCGCAGGGATTCCAGCAGTGCTTTATCGCCATGAGCAAAGTCGGAGAAGATGTCAGGTTTCTTTTTGACCGCGCTCTCCGGCAAGGTCTTGACGTTCATCTGACTGTCAGTTGATACAATGGGTTCATTGTCATCTGACTTTGAACTCATAGATGAGCTGACCTTCATCTCATTTATGACATGAGGATGAGCTGACTTTCGTGTAGACCATCCTTTTGACGCAATATCGCTTCTTTTCGATTCTTCATCGAGCAGATGCTTGATCAAAATGAAGCATGATTCTGCTTTTTTTGAGTTCAAAGTTGCGTCTTTTTCTTCAAAAACGTATGCACAGATTGCATCGTAGAGTTCTAACTTCTCTTTACTTTTCAGTGTGGAGATTGCTTCAAAGTAGTATCGTTGGAACGTAAAGCTGTCTCGTTTTTTGTCCATACTCAGTCCTCTTTGTAGCGTTTGTTCCATGCTTCGATAGCTTTTTCTTCGCTAATCTCATCGGATGTCTCCACTCCGCAACTATTGCATATTACAAAATAAGTCATACCGTATCCAAACGGACGAATCAATTCTATTTTGGGCGGTTTTGCACCACAAAACGGACATCTCTTGAGTTCTTCCATCTTTAACCCTCCTCAAAACGGGCATTCATCACCAGATTCACGCAGCCAACCTTCTCCCGGAATGTTGACTATCTCATAATACTGCCGTGCAACGTAGATTGTTTTCTGCCCATCCTCAGCAATCAGACCGACAATCAGATAGTTGCCAGCAGCCATAAAGAACCAAGGGTTGCTCTTGTAAGTCTCGCCCTTCATCCAGTTCTTCATCTTGTTCACGGCTTTTTCAATATCCTTATCGGGGCAGTCTGGGTTGTCGTATGCGAAGAAATCCTCAGGAAATTTAATCTTTTTCACTTTCTAAACCCTTCTCTCGTTCTCATAATTCGTTTGCAACCTTCATGTAGCTTTGCACCTTTACGGTATACAGGTCGATTGTGCTTCTGCTTGATGTAACCGCACTGCGTTTCGGACTGCCTAATAGCATTTGCAAGCTGTTCAAGCGATGCAGCACATCGGTTCATCGCTTCTGTTAACGCTTCAAATCCATCCATTTTTAATCCTCCTTACACCGGGCGTTCAGCGTCAGATTCATGCATCCCTAAATTATCTTTGCACCGCAGTTTGGGCAAAATCGCATATAGCTTGAATCCTTTGTTCCCCATCCGCATACAGTGCATTCTTCCCAATAGCAATCCTCTTCGCCGCTTGCGTACTCAAAGCGACAAGTCGGCCGCAAGCTTCCTTTATCAATAGTCGGCGCTACGTCAATAGCGCACAGTACCTCATCATAGGCAAAGCCCTCAACAGAATCAGAAAACAAGCTTCCTTTGTCGGTGTCGTTCTTCCACCTTTCGATCTTCTGCCGTAGTGCATCAGCATCTACCAATCTCATATCAACCCTCCGGCGCATAAATGCGCATCCAATGCGTTACCGTCACATCTTTCGGCAGTCTCTCGCCTATCTCATCCCAGAACTGACCGTCTGCGTAACCGCCAAGAAAGTACGCTGTCGGCGAGATTCCTTGCAACATTTTTCCATCTTTATCACGCCACGTTGTCTTAGTCGCAAGCAATAAAGGCTGCGTTCGCTCTCGTGGCGGTTCGCTTGCTGGACGCCAAAGGGTGTTAGCCATTGTCTTTCACCTCGATAGTCGGTGCGTTATCAATAGCTTTGATTACGCTTTCAAGCACATCATACGTCAAGGCATTGAACGTGTAATCCAATTCATCCACGCTAACACACTTCATTTGTTCATCGGAAAAGTATCGCTTCAATGCATTTGCATCAATCGGTCTGACTTCCATTGTCCTTTCTCCTCTCAATCTCATTACAAACCGCCTTGTAGAACGCATCCCACGTCTCATAGTCGCAGGAATCGCCAAAGTCGAAACCTGTCCGCTTGCGTTCTGTAATGTCACGTTCAAAACAATCCAACGTCTTGTCCGTCAGTTCCGGCAGGAGCGGTGTGATGTATCCGCATACAAGGCTAGGCATATATGACCGTCTGCCCAAGCAGTAGCGGACAGCGCAGTTGCAGACCGCTCCGAAGTCGTCATTGGTTGGGTCTACCATGCCTTTCAGTGCATCGTCCTTTAAATCACACTCCTTACACCAAAGAGAAATTGAAAAGCTACGAAAATCAATATCTGTACATTTTTTACGTCCGCTTTCAATGTCTTGTATGTAACGAACGCTAACGCCAATTCGGTCAGAGAGTTCTTTTTGTGTAAGTCCCATCCATTTTCTGCTTGCCTTAATCTTCTCCCCTGCTGTCATCTTTCTTCTCCCATTCCTTGCACACATCGTCCGGGTCTGTAAAATCAGCCCGGTACTCAGACAGACCGTTATAACAGACCCACGAGAATCCGTCGTGCCATTTACAGTTTGAGCAGGACTTGTCTACAGTTTGGCATAAAAGTTTCCCTTTGCTGTCCAGTAGAATGCCATTGCCCAGCCTGATTACATTACTTTCGCTCATCTTTCTTCTCCCATTCCTTGCATCCACGTTCATCCCACACGAAGTCTGCAACGTGTTCTGACTTGTCGTTCACGCACACACCCTCTGGCTCTGCGTACCATTTACAAGAGCCGCAAGACGGCTCGGATTTGTTCTCACAGGATTCTGCTGCGCATCGGATAGCCTTGCTAGCGGAAAACTGCTTGATGCCCATGCAAGAGCAATGCTCGGTAGTGCAGTAAAAGTTCATCCGATTTTCCTCCAACCAATTAACTCGCAGACGCCAATCGTTACAGGGTCGCATCTGTGAATAACTATGTCCCCTGTTCTGTGCTCCTCGATAGACGGTCTGTAGACAACCCCTTTTTCTTTTGATTCAAAAACTCCATCGAGAATGTTCTCCGGCAAAATTAAAAATCCATCAGAATCTAAAATGGCATCGCATTGCTTACATTTATAGACGCAAGCTTTTTTCATCGTCTCTGCCCTCTCTTTCCACTGTTGAACCGCCCGATCACTCGCTTATATTCTGCATAGCACTCCGGGCACAGATCGCCAGTGTCCCTGCGCCACGCCCAGTCCTTGAAGTATTCGTCAGGGTTCATCATCCTGCCACTCAAAACCGCTCCGCAGCGGTCACATACTCGCTTGTGGTAGATTCCTCTGTCAGTTTGCATATTATCATCCTTCCACATAACACCAGCTTTGGGGCGGGCGCTTTAAGCACTTATTACAAAAACGTCTATTCGTTTCGCCCCATTCTTCTACTTGATAACTGCATCTTACTTTATTAAAATTGCAAACTCCTCTATTCCCCATGAGAATGCAATAATGAGTAAACTCAAACAAAAATTTTGGATGTTCATACAATTTCACATTGGAAATGCTCCATGCCCAGCCTTTCTTTCCGACATAATCCAAAATTTCTTTTTTCCTAAGACCGGACATCTCTTCAAATCCTTCTGGCAAGCAATCCGATTCTGGCGTTATTTCGTACAGATGATTGCAAGTGAACTCCCCTATAACTTTTCCGTCCAGTTGTTCCAAGTACCCATCGCACTCTTTGAACCATCCATTTTTTGTTTTCGTGCAATAAACATAACATTTGAAAGGTTCATCGCCCATATTCGGCTTTGTTTTCCGTATTTCAAGAGTTTTTATGCCAAGAAAAATAAGATTGCACCAACTCGGATTGATGCTCAACAGAACCGACTTCATTTTTTATTCTCCTCTCCCAACATCCTTGAACAGGATTTCTTTGTCGGCTTTCCAGTCTTTGATTTTGCACGGAATGTCTGTGCCGGGTACGGTCTTTTTCAGCCCATCCATCTGCCAGACGTTCCAAGAGATGATAGCAGCCATGTTGCGAACCTTCCCAGCGTCAGGCTCTATGCCGAACAGCCACTTAAAGTTCTCTCGCCATGTCATGAGCATATTTGCTCTTGCAAGCAACAGGCTGTCGCCCTGCCACTCATAGCCGTATGTAGTCGTCGCTGCGTCCTCTGCCACATCGTGCCATGTCCAGACATTCCAATCAAACCAGTTGTTTACACATTTCAGTTTGCGGTCAAATAGTCCTTTCCGTTTTGGTACTGGAATCTTTTTGCCTGTTACCGTGTCGTATCGGTTCACAAGGAATGGTGCTTCTCCGCAGGTGATTTCAAGAACTGTCGAATGGATGTACTTGATAGGCTCTTTCTTCATATCGGGCATCGCACCGTTTTCTTCTCCCATGTCTATCATCTTTTCGCAGACCCAAGAAGGAGTGAAAACTTCTGCTCTTGCTTTGGTTCTTTGCTTCTGCTCATCCAGACGCTTGAGAACTCGTGGCACTGGCGGGCACTTCTTGATTTGTTCTAACGTGATTTCATCCGCAAAGCCCACGCCCAGTTCAGGCGGCGGGTCTGTCGCCCAGATGATGTTCTTACCTGTCGTGTGGTCTTGCAAGAGGACAGGAAGGAACGTGCTTAGGCAGGGGTCGGAGAAGTCAATCAACTTGCGTTCTTCTGCTCTCTCCATATCATTTCACTCCACATAGCATCAATTTTCGCTTTGTTTTTCTTCTGAGCTTCTGCAAATGCGGTAGATTCTCTTGCTTTTTTAATGCTATCGCAAGAGATTTTATAATGCTCAGTGCAAAGACGTTTCCCTTTAACGCATGGTTTACCGCATCTAAAGCACCCATTCGGGTCTTTATAATCGTATTTCTTTTTGCTGTTTTGTCGTCTTTGTTTTAACGTGCATTCGTAACACAGTTGTCTGCCATCCCACGATGGGCGTTTGCCGCATTTCCCGCATAAGCCCTGTTCAATGTGCTTTCTTCTTGTTCTCTCTGCGGCTTCTGCCTGCCTTTTTTTCTGTTCAACTGTCATTTTTGAACGCCTTTTTGCGTTCCTTTTGCTTGTTTTCACAAGGCAAACTTCACAGAGTTTATGCTTTGGGGCTGATTCGTTATGACAGATAGGGCAGAAACCATGCGATTCATACCAGCGTTTCGTGAGAACTTCTTCTTCACGGCACTTTTCACAAGCAACAAAACCGCTGTTGTTAGGTTTTCCACATCTTGGACACAGTCCTTTTTCTTTTCTTATTCGATATCTTGAGACCGTCACATCGCTACATGATTCTTTGTCCATGATTGCTCCCCATCGCTTGTCACCTCTCTGTACTCCACGTCAATCCCTTTCGGCAAAGCCGTCTGGTACTTCTGAGCCAACTGCTCTGCGCTCTGGGCATCGCCCAACGGCTGCTCAGGCGGTGCAACGGTGACTTCCACGTTGTCGCGCATACCAAAGTAGTTTTTGGCTCGGAAAATCCACTCTGCTGGATTCTCCTGACCGTACATACCGTTGTACGCCCACATGGACTGCATTTGCAGAATCAGCTTCAAGATGTACTTCTGCTGTAAGCTATCGTCACGGCGCTTTCCCGCCATAATTTGCTTCAGGCTCACCCATTCGATGCCCAGCACCAGTGCGATCCATTCCACCACAGGGGAGATTCTGGCTTCGATGCAAGCATCAAAGAAGAAGTCAAGGCGTTGCTGCACTTCAATCGGGTTGTTCATGTCCACGCTCGGAAGGTCGCCAAAATATTTGGCTGCAATCATGCCGATGACCTTCTTGTCCTCTTCATCACCGATTCTCGACTGCAAATCGCCCGTGTTCAGCATCTTAGACCTCGTGATTGCCAACTCCTGTTGTTCTTTCACCTTTTTACTCACCTGTGAGCGGATAGATTTCCGCTTGTTAAGCATCTGCTGTTTTTTCTTCTCACGCTCTTTCTCACGCTTCGCAGCGGCTTCTTCTTTCGCCTTTTGCGCCCGTTTCTCACGCTTTTTCTTTTCAGCTTCGGTCAGCGGCGGTCTGCCACGACCACGCTTCTGGGGTGTTGCCATGTATCAGACCTCCTTTGGCGGTTCAGGAAGATATGCCCAATGAGTTACATCTCCAAATACAATGTACTCGTCGTGCTCTTGCCATAATCCGTCATAAGACAAAAATGCAATTTCAATGCCGAACTTTTCTCTTTTTACGAGAACTTCTTTTTCTTTTTCGGGCAAAACTTTCTTGGCATCAAACCATATATTGACGGGCTCAGATTTTTCCAATACGTTGGCTAAATCTAAAAATACATCTCCAATGGTGTTTCTGATTTGTCCTTGTATGTATACGATGAAGTTTTTGCTATCCAAAAACGGCTTCGCTTCATTCTTTTTATCAACGCCAACAGTTTTCCACGCCGCAATGATTGGGTCAACATCAACCAGTTTCACACTCTCACCTCTTCATCTTCGTTTCAATTCTGTCTATCTTTCGTGCAATCCACCAGACGGAACAGCAGTTGTCCAACCGCCGCCACCAAGCACACTTTTCTTTCTCGCATACGCACCGACCAAGCGGATTGCTGGTCATCTTCATCGGGCAGTAAAGTTCGTTGTCCATTGGTTATTCCCCGTTCATCTCATAACATTTGCTGTAGTTCTCGTTGAATCCCAAACACCAAGCTAACTCGGAAGCCATTTTCTGATAAATGCCTTTGATATTAAGCTCAGTTTCGGATTTCGCACAGCCACTATAAAGACCATACAGGAAAGCCAGCCTTTCACGCCCTACCATGTTGATATCCTGAATCATCATTTCCACCCCATTACAACTGCCGTACAAACGACCAGACACACGTTGACGAACAGCCAGACAAGCATTGCCTGTCGTTCTTCAAACAGGTTGTCTGCCATGTTTTTGATTGTCCGTTCGGACTGAACTACCACCGCCAGCAGGACTAGGCAGACCAGCCAACAGGTTACAAATTCAAACATTGTTATCCTCCATCAAATCGTCCATGCTCAACTGACCGCTGATGTTGTCATCTTCCATCCACCAGCGAAAAACGTCCATGCCGGTCTGCCAATCGTCTGTCGCGAATTTCTTCCCGTCAGATTCAAAATTTCTCTTTTTACGAGCTTTCAGCATTCGTTCAAACGCTGAGATGTACATTTTCTCGTAAGCAGGCCAGCGCATAAACTCGCGCTGTCTGCCCCCCCTACCAGCCATAGGACAGCCGATGCAGCCAACACGTTTTTGCCCTTCACAATACAGTGGATTGACAGGCAAGTGTTCGCTGTGTGTGTAGTCCCATACATCATCGTCAGACCAGTCCACGATAGGATTGACAGTCATCTTGCCCTTGAGATTACAGGTCTCGAACAGTTGCCGTTTTTCATCGTTGTCGCCCATAAGAATGATGCGCTTTTCCTTGTCACGATGGCTAAACTCCATCGTTCCACGGTTTTTCTTTCTGTTTGTTGATTCAGCCCAGCGAACGCCGGTAGCGATAAATCTATCGCGGCCAGTATTTTCTTTGAGAACGGCACAGCAATACCGTACAAGTCTTGTCGGCGGCATCAGCTTTTGAGGAATCAGCGTCCACATGGACACGGGTTTGTCCTTGTATCGTGGCATGACGATAAAACATTTGATTCCACGCTCTTCCATTGCCTTGAACTGCTCACGGATGAAATAGACCGTTTCTGGCGCATCTGCTGTGGTGTGGCTGTTGACAACCTCAAAGTTGATTCCTGCACGTTCAGCCAGAGCCACAAGTACTTGTGAATCTTTACCGCCAGAGTATGTGACCATGAGCGGTTTCTTGTACCGATGCTCGGATAGCCGTGCAGCGTCCTGCAACCGTGCAATAGCAAGCTGTTCCTTATCCATCAGCTCCACCTTTCTCTCAGCTCTTTTTCGACCTGCTCCGACTTTGCAGTGATGTAATCTGCAAACTCGTCAGGGGTCATGTCCTCTTCTTTGAACTTGCCGACCATCTCCCAGTATCTGTCACCAATGCGGATGATTTTCTGCACCTGTTCATCGGTCAGGTCTGCATCGCACCGAAGGTTTTGAATCAGTGCGCCCCATGTGGAGGCGATGCCATCCAGAGCCATGCGGAATCCGTACAACTGATTCTGCCGTGCGATTTTGCGGAGGTTGGCTGACATTGCTTGTTTGCCAGACGAGGGGCGGTTTCTGCGCTTACTCATCTTATTTCTCCTTTCAATAAAGGTATCGCCATGCAACGATTTTGGAATCGCTTGCAACCCATTCTCCACTACTTTGAAACCAACGCTTGTCTGCGTACTTGCGATATGCAAGGTCAAGGTCGCCGTTTTCAAACTTTATTTCGACAGCTTCACCGCATTGCGGTTGAACATTCATGCTGTTCCACTTGTTTTTGTTTCCAGTGTCGGGCTTCTGTTCATCAGGTGTTAGCCAGTCGTTCAGTTGCTTCATACAGGACGGGCAAAGTTGAATCGCCCCTACTTGGTCATCGCATCTCCATTGTTCACCAGATGGAGTGTTATCAATAAAAATCACCGCATTTGATTTGCGATTTCCATTCACATCAGGAGGTGTATAGTTATAGATTTCACCGCATCGGTCGCACTTAAATACCATTGCCATTTTCTTTCTCCAATCTCTTTAGCAGCCTATCCACGTCATATCGCCAATGGACACGTAGCCTTTTTGCCTTGATCTCTATCCCCTCTTGCTCTGCCCACTGCCAAGGGATGCTCTTGCGGCTCTCGTTGTAACGGAACGCCAGAACCTTGCTAGCAGGGATTGCAAAGGTGCGGTCGACCGCCCTGTAATTGACTATCACATGGGCGGTCTGGCCACTGTACTCCATCGCATCCACCATGTCAGTGATGTGCTTTTCCTTTCGGTATTTGCACTTTGCCTTGTCGTACTTGCCGAACACTTTTTCCAGAGGGATAGAGGGCGTTTCGATGGTTTTCAGCTCAAACAAATGGTTCATCGGGTATCGGTACACAAGGAAGTCACAGATGTTGTCGATGGAAAAGGACAGGTTCTCGTTGCCGCCGTAGTAGGTGGCAGCACTGTCTTTCAGGCGGTAGCACCACGCATCGGATGGGACGGACGCTTTGAAGTCTGCTTCAAACTGCTTGCCGGTGTTCATGTGTTGATTTCCTTGTTTACACGCTCTAATTCTTTCGGCAAATCAGGCAACGGCATCCAAAACGGATGCGCATCAGGAAGCGATGCCACAAGCAGCCACGATTCCTGAAATATGCGCCATTTGTGCTGTCTTTCGGAAAAATATACCGAAAGAACAAACAGCTCATTTTTGCCAGTATCTTTCTTTGTCGGAGGATTCTTTGCCGTTTCTCTCCATTCGTTCATCCTCGTTCACCTCTAAATTCACTTCCGAGAAACCGTTTCTTGCCTTTTTCCCGGTGCTTATCCTCATAGCCACGGTGGTACACGCTCTGGCTGTGGTTCAGCTCATACACAAAAGCTTTGCGTTCCTCGAAGTCTTTCTTCTCTGCCTTGTACTTCTCGCAAGTGTCGTGGCAAGCTGTTCGGCGTGATGTGCAGTTGAGACAACAGGTAATCATTGTTTTACCCCCATTGTTCGGACATTGCATTTGCCACGCCCGGAAAAGTCTTTGCGCGGTTCCTTGCACGGTCAGTGGTAAACATTCCCTTGTGTTGCTCACCATGCTTATGCGAGTAAGACCCAGACGGGCACCATGTCGCGGTAGGTTCTACGATGTTTGTCGGGTGCAGCGGCGGTACACCGCGTTCCCACAGTAGCGTTTTCTTGCTGTATGGATGTCCGTACTCGTAGGGCTGGATTGCCTGCGTAGGCTTTGGGTAATCAAAAATCTTGCTGGGGGTAGGATTCTCAATCACCACTTTTTCGCAATCTGCCGCCCACACGGCAAGAAAAAGCGCCTTGCCGCACAATCCCTCATAATACCGGGAAAGATTGAGCTTTCCTCCCTTGTACAGGTGTCTTGCTCCCGCGTTGCTCGTCTTTGTGCAGGGGACAAATGCGATAATCATATCCCAGCGGGGAACATCATGCGTTATGCCGTCCATCGTCATGACTTGCCCCCCCTCAATAGCCTTTAGGCAGTCACCGAGAATGTGCCATTCTGGATGCCCGCCTGACGGTTCTTGAATGTCGCAGGAGTAGGCTTCGTGACCTTTTGCCCGGAACGCCTTACACACTTCCTGTGATTCCTCACAGGCAACTAAAACTTTCATTTTCCCAAACGCCCGTCCAGCCAGATAGCGCAGCTCTTATATAAGGTAGGCGGTTCGCCTTTTGTCCCGGTAGCGTAACCGTTAATCAAAAGGGAGATCAGAACTGTCGTCAATCACAGAGAAGTCATCTGCGTTTCCCTGCGAATAGTTCTGCGGTGCGTCCTGCGCCCGATCGGCGGGTTTGCTGTCAGACTTGCCGCCGCAGAAGTCAACCTTGTTTGCCATGATTTCCGTTGCGGTGCGGTTGTTCCCCTGCTTGTCGGTATACTTACGGGTCTGGATGCTACCAGTCACCAGAATCAAGCTCCCCTTCTGAAACCACTTGGAAACGAACAGTGCCGTATTGCCAAATGCGGTGCAGTTGAAGAAGTCGGTTTCTTTCTGACCGCCACTCTGACGGTCGTAGGCAATGCTGAACGTACAAACATCCTTGCCGGACTTCGTGACCTTAGCTTCGGGCGTGTGAACCAGGCGCCCCTGAATTGCGATAGAGTTAAGCATTGTTTAGCCCTCCTTCGGCTGTTTCTGAGCGCATTCCCAACACAGGACGCGCCCAAATCGTTTCTTTGTGCTTCTTGCAGTTTCCAGCGGAGTGACGGTGCGGTTGTTGTACTGAATAGGTTGCAACTGCTTTCCGCAGCAAGCGCATGGGGGGATGGTTTCCGCTTCCGCTTGCTTTTGCGCAGGCTTGTTTGCCCTGCTTGCGGTCTGTTTTTGATACTCGTCCGTGTCAGCGTCTTTTGTATCGTCAATGCAGAACAAACCGTTCAGAGCGTACTTTCTGGCGTAACTACTTGCAGTGCCGGTAAGTTGGGAATCCGACATACCAGACTGCTGCTTAGGCTCTCTGGCGTATGCCGTGTTAGAGATTTTGTCTCCACTCTCCGAATCGTAGATTGTTGCGGTCGCTTTGATGTAGTGGTACTCGCCACTCTGTACAGGCTCATCTTCCAACACAAGGCACGCTCCATATTTTGCGAGAAGCGGCTTTACTGCTTCCAGAATGTCTTCGCAACTGCGGTAATTGTACTTACCAAAAGAATTACGCTGGCTTTTTGGTGCTTTCAGCTCGCCTTGAATTTTGGAAAGCTTCACAAGTGTTTCCATATTTCTCCTTCCATAAAGCATCTTTCGCTTTCTTAGCTTCTTCTATGGTTTTGAATCGGTATGTTTTATTGCCAAAGTGAAATGAATATCTGCGTCTTAGGCCTTTCGTTGAGCGGTCTTCGTAAATTCCATACTCGCCAGTTAAAGTGTTTCTGGTATGAACTGTATTCGCCACATTATCAGCCTGTGTTACGCAGCGAAGATTCTCAATCCTGTTGTCTGTTCTGATTCCGTTAATATGGTCGATTACTCCAACCGGCATTAGACCATAATGAAGCGCGTATATAAGACGGTGCGCTTTGTACTGTTTTCCTTTGATTTTCACAATCAAATAGCCGTCTTTGTCGTAGCTTCCAGCACTGTTTTTTCTGTCTTTTCTGTGCAATGTGCCATCAGAATCAACGTAAAACCACTTGCGAAGATACTCAACAAGTTCTCTATCGTCCATCGCTTCGCTCCTGCCCCTTCGGTGCTTTCAACTCTGACTGAACAGCCATTAGAGCTTCATGGATTTTGCTGTTATCCATCAGTTGTTCTCCTTCCTCGCTTCTTTTCTCGCTTTACGGCAAGCCGGGCAACGCTTGGGCAGTGCCATGTTATGTAATTCGAAGAAAATGCGTTCTGAACGGGTGATTTCAAAAAGCTTTCCGCAATCACGGCAAATTTTCTGAACGCTCGTGTTGGAATCGCACGATGCCTCAAATTCTGCTTCTACGATAGCATGCCGCTCTAAAATACAATCCATGTTGTTTCTCACAAATCTATGCTTCGGCGCATAACCGTTCTTTCGTAACGTATCTTCAATCACTGCTTCCTTGCATTTCGCGCAAAGAGTTTCCGTGCTGTTCGGGAACACTGAAAAAGGCTTATTGCACTTTTCGCAGTGCTTAATTTCTTTCTTGCATTTACTCATTTTCTTTCCTTTCTTCGGCTTCATTAGGCTTCATTGTTCTTACTTTGGCTTAACTTGGCTGTACAAAAATCAACCAGCCATCAGTTCTGCCAACTGTGCGCGGAGGTCTTTCAACTCCGCTTCCCTGTCGTCAATTTCTGACTGCAAGTCCTCGATTTCAGCCAGACGGTCAGCTTCTTTGGCTTCTGTCATCTGCTCGTTGGTCATAAAGTACACACCGTCCTCCGGCTCGGTCACGCCACCGAATCTGTCAAGGTTAATCATCTTTTGGTCTCCCTCTCCTACGTTCCTCTTTGATTTGCAACGCACTGTACCACTGGTCTTTGTCAATTTCGATGGTAGACCACCGGTGGTTACAGACAAGGCACTTTTTTCTGCGAACGATGCTGTCGTGGTCAGACCGGCTGTCAACCGTTGTGATGTCATCACTACCGCACATCGGGCATTTCATCGTGCATCCCTCCACTCGTTTGTGTGGTGGGCTACCCGCTTGATTTTGCGGCATTCTTGCTCGCTGCGTTCGTCTTCCTCAGCGCTGACTGCCAGCGCGCATAGGACAATGGCTGTTGCGAGAAGTCCGCAGGACACAATCACCCAGCCAAGCATCTGCGCTGTGGTCTGGCATCCTTGAATCGCATCACCGCAGCCAACTGCTGCGATAGCCGCGACCAGACCAAGCATGGAAAGCACCATTCCTTTCAAAGTTTTCATTGGTTCTCCTTAGTTCAAAATGATGTCAAACATAAACGGTTTGCTTTCGTTTATCACGATTGTTGCGTTCAGAACCTGCGCTATCTTTGCAAGCGTTTCAGTTTTAACGCCAGTCTTGTACGGTTCTTTGTTCGGACTAGTGATGTTGTAAACTGTTTGCTCGGACAACCCGCTCCTGTGAATAAGCTCAAGAGCGCTCATGTTTCGCTTTTTAAGCGCTGCTTTCAGTGTCATCTATTCTCTCCTTATCTTTTCACTGAATGCCCGAAAATCCAGATGGTTGCCATCAGAGCGCCAATGACAATGATTGCACGCGTTGCGTCTACGCCAACCAGAAGGTCAATCCGGTGAATCAGCCAGAAGTTCAGCAGAAACGCTGCGAGAACCAGCGCCAAGAAGATTCCCCAGATCAGGACGATTTCTACCAGTGCTTTCATCTTTTCCCTTTCTATTATGTATGTGTTCCAGCCGGTCTTTCTCCCGGCTGTGCCAGCGGATTTCCCGCTTTCCGTAGTATCTGCCGTTCATAGGTCAGCTCCCCTGTTGCAAGCATCTGTGACACCTCGCCATAATGCTTGCCAAGCTTGTCCGCAAGGGCTTGTACTTCTCCGATAGACGGAAATGTCTTTTCCAGTTTCTTTTTTTCTTGCTGTTTAACCTTGTACGCTGCCTTTGCGTTCAGGTTCGCCTTTGCGTTGTAGGCTTTCTTGGCACATCCATTGTGGTACTTCTGCGATGCTACTTTTTTCAGCATCGGCTTGCCGCAGTATGCACAGAACGCCTTACGGGGCTTGAATGTAATTCCGGCCTTCCTGTGCTTCCTGTCACGCTCTTTGTCAACCTTGCGCTTGCATTCTGAACAGTACTTTCTTGTAGGTCTGACCATACCAAGATACAGGCCGCAGCGCTCACAGTACTTTTCTTCCACGCTGCATCTCCTCTTTTAGTCTGGCTTCCCGATTGTGGCGTTCAAAGCACTGGTTGATGGATTTCTCCATCAACAGCACCTTGTTGGCATCGTTTCTGGACACGCCAGCAGCCATTGCAAGCTTTAGTCTGCGCTTGCGGCTTTGTGCTTTGCAGAATTCCATCACCAGCACTCACCAGCCTTATCCGTGATGAACTTCGGGACTTCTTTGCCCGTGGCAATGCACAGTGCAACTAGCTTTTCGACCCAGATGTCAAACAAGCTTTCTTTTGGCATATAGCACTGGCCAACAGAAGGCTCCTTAAAGCTTTTCCAGATCGTCAGGCCGACAGCTCCATCCGTGACCGTCCATATCATACTGTAGCCTTCATTGCACAGGTTGTACAAAATGTCTCGTGCTCTGCTTTTGGCTTCGTTGATTTCAAAGGCATCCCAGTGCTTTTTGCTTTCCTCGTAGGTCTCAACCGCACCGTCAATGGCAAACTTTGCTTCATCAGGGTGCTCAAGGTCTACCTTTAAGGTGATAATCTGTTCCATGTTCAGTCCTCCTTCTGCTCGATTTCAAGAATCTTGCAGATGCTCTGGATAATCTTCTCCGGCTTTCGCTCGCCACAAAGAATCTTGTAGAGGTACGAATCGTCAAGGAACAATCCAGTATCGCTTTGAACCGCCTGAATCAGCTCCGTTTGCTTCATACCTCGCTGCAACAGCTTCATCTTCACTTCCAGCTCAAAGCCAGAACGGAAGTTTTCTTTCAAAATTCCACCTCCATTTGCTAAAATCTATTGACAAGTACGGAAAACTGTACTAATATAAGGGTGTAGAGAGTTTATATTGTACAGCGTTCTGTACTGCTTATGTCTGTATTATAGTACAGGCTTCTGTATAAGTCAACTCTTTTGTACAAAATTCTGTGCATTTGTATACTTGCACAAATATGGGAGTGTTCTTATGTCGGACTTGTACAGTAACATCCATGCACTCTGTGAAAAAGAGGGCATCAAAGACGGAACCCTTTGCGGCAACATTGGGATTCGCCGCAGTTTTCTTTCCGAATTGAAAGCTGGAAGAACGAAAAGCCTGTCCACAGAGGTTCTTTCCAAGATTGCAGCTTATTTTAACGTATCGGTTGACTACCTTCTTACTGGCGACCAAAAAGAAAACTCGCCCCAGCAGCCGCAAAGTGAAGTCGATGCAGCATTGGAGCGGATTAGAAAAAAGCTTGAATCTATGCCGAAGGAACAGCGGGAGGCGCTGATGAACCTGATCGAGAAGATGTAACGTTCATGCCCGGTAAAATAAAAGAATCCCTTGTGCCGGGCTGGTATAGCTCTGCGCAAGGGATTTTCTGTTACTCTAGGTCTAGTGATTGTTCCGCTTCCGGAATCTTTTCAGGATGTTCCAGCAGCCATGCAATAAATCGGTCAATCTTGGCTCTTTCCTGTTCACTCATTGTGGCATATCCTCCCGATCGGTAAGTACGGACGTTCATTTGATATGATTATACACCTTTCAGTTGTCAAGTCAATGCGTTTTTAACAACTTAGTGAAAATCGAACGTTTTCTTCACATCCATTACTTCACATCAGGGAAACCAAAAATTGCAATGACAATGATTAAGAGCCACATTAAGTTTAAGTTACCCTTTGCTTTGTAACATTCCGTTGAGCATGGAACGAAAGGGGTTTTCGGGCAACTTGTCCAGAACATCTGCTTTGACAAGCGCGTTTGTGCTAATGCTATGCGAAACATTGTTTAGCTGCACAATGGCATCGTCCAAGTCTTTTACGGTTGCTCCACGCCGTTCCATTGACTGAAGGAAAGTTTTCACTTCTTCAAGAACGACAGGGTTCTCGGCTTTATAGAATCCATTCGTAAAGTCCATCTTCTTCTCCTTTCACAGTTCCACAAGCTGTCCGTCAATGCGTTCGATGTTATCTGCCGGGTCGCGTCCATCGTCTAAGGCGGCTACGGCACGTTCCAGAATGCCTTTTACTTCGAGGTAAGCATCTTTATCAGCTTCGTACCCAGAAAGGCTCAAGACAAGTTCCAGCGTCCGTCTGCGAGCGTATGGGATAATCAGAGCATCTACGGTTCGGTTCATTAGCTTTCCTCCCACGGTTCAGGTGTGTGCGGCTTCCCATCGGGAACACTGGCAGGCATTCCGTCGATGATCGGCATACGTTCATGGTTCCAGATTACAGTTTCTTTCATTTTTGTTCCACTCCTCTTTGGAATTTTTTGACAATACAGTTATATCACATCTCGCTGTTTCAATGAAATAGCGACTTTTTTCAATTATTGTTTCACATTTTGAACAATATATCAGTTAAATTACTTTGCATTTGTATCATTTTGTCGAAAGAGGGGTATTTATGGATGATTATAGGATACGAGTGGCAAAAGCGTTAGAGATGGCAAGAGCGGAATCCGGACTTAGCCAACAAAAGCTTGCGGACAAAATGGGTGTAGGCCGGACATCCATTTTTCGTTACGAGCAAGGGACAATGACCCCAGATGCTCCTACTATCATAAAGTGGTTCGTGTGCTGCGGCGTTGCGGCCAAGCCGTACATAGACGCCTGTTTGCACCCCGGCTTATTGGAAAGCCTGGCTGGCGATGCCAGCACCGAGAGAAAGAGAGATACGCTGATAGAACATATCAAAGACGCCCATCCGCAAGAAATTGACCTGCTGTGCTATCTGATCTATGGCAATCACGGCTCAGATTACCTTGCCGTTTTGTGCGAAATGGTAGCCAACCTTCACACGACTTTGCGTGATCGTGTGTCCGTATGCCGTACCGTCACCGGTCATTATGAAATGGCACAGGCCACCAAAACCGACCCAGACCCAGACGGAACACAGCCCAATATGCAGATTTTATATCAGGCACAAGACTGTGGGGAAGCTTCGGCCATGAAACGAAACGATTCTTATACTATCAACGAAAAAAACATTTTGCGCTGATTGTCGAATTATCGCAGTTTTTTAAGAACATTTTGTCCACGTTTATCCACTTTTTGTACACCTATCGGGCAAATTCTCCTTGTCATTCCGTCCCCCATAGGCCAAAAATCGGCAGGATTCGCGCGGAATAAATAACGAATTATCGTTATTTAGCTATTTGCGATTGAGTTGCTTGTCAATCTGTCCCCCATAGCATTGAATTAAAAGTTTTTCATCCACTTTTTGTACACCTATCCACAATCCGTCTACGTTTGGCATGGCTAATGATAGGTTGCTTCACCACCGGTACAGTCTTATTCAGCAAGCGACAACTTGAGTTATCAACAAACTGGAATGGAAAAATAAAGAAATTGTTGAAAATTATCGTCATCGACTATTTAACGATGATATTTAACCTCTTGTTTATTTCTTGTTTAATATATAATATGTAGACGGGGGACGAAATGACAAAGCATGGGGGATGTTTTGACAAGTTATGGGGGACAAAATGACGAGGATATGGGGGACAAAAAGACAAGTCACGGGGGACGAAAATGGTTGACACGTCCCCCTACTTATGATATACTGTTTTCAGACCATTAAAGGAAGTGAGCAGATGCCAAAAATATCAGACAACAACCTTGTCGAGAAAAGCAAATCCCTTGTTTGGGCGAAGTTCAGGGACTACACCGCAGGAGAACTTCGGTTGTTGGAGGTTTACCTATCAAGAATAAATCCGAGAGACCCAAGTAGTAGCCGTGTAGAGTTCACTTTGGCGGAATACAGGGAGCTTCTTGGACTGAAAAGCCTTGATGCAAGAAGGATTGAGCCGCAGATTAAGCACTTTTTGGGCAACACAGTGTCGATTCCTATTGACAAGGAGAAAGGAACATTTGAAAGTTTTGTCCTATTCACGAGGGCAAAACTAGACTATGTGCCAGAAACAAGGTCTTATGTTGTGGCAATTACCTGCAACCCAGACCTTCGTCCTATCTTCTTTGACATCGCAGAAAGCGGCTATGTCCGGTATCGGCTACGTTACACGTCACGGATGAAGTCGCAGTACAGCATCTTGCTCTATTCGATTCTTCGGGACTGGATGAACATGGACAACAAACCGCATGAAATCAGTCTGAAGAAGTTGAGAGAGCAGCTCGGTGCGATGGAAGCCAGCTATGACGTTTACAAGAACCTTCGCAAGCGAGTGCTTGACGTTGCGGTGGATGAAATCAATGCTGTGTCTGACATTGTTGTGACTTACGAGCCAGTCCTTGTAGCACGAAAGGCTGTGGCAGTCAAGTTTAAGCCCAAAATTAAAGCGTCTGAGAAGCTGATTGAAGCACAGGCAAGCGAAGTTTTGGCCGAACCCCAAAAAGCCGCCAAAAAGCCCCGCAGAAGCGGATACGAGGATTTTGACTGGTCTGTGTGTGACGAACTAGAAAAGCAGGACTGCATTGACGTGGCGAAGGTAGTTGAGAAGTGGATGAAGAAAGAGCATCCAGAAATTAAGCTGCCAAGACGCAGAGAAGCGGTTTACGAGACGGTAAAGGCTGCGTATAGGGATATTTTGTCTTTGGACAGGTCTCCTTTCCCGGACAGACCTGTTGGCTATCTGATTAGAAGCGTGGACAAGGCAGGTATCGTAGACAGATATATGCCAGCTTTCTATTCCATTGAGGCCTTGCAAGAGTAGCCAGATGTAGTGCATTATGCAGAATAGGTAGAAAAAGTAGAAAGGAGATAAACATGACCATAGGGGCAGTGGAGACTTATATAAAGCAGCAGGATAGCGACAAAATAATATCTTTATGTAACGAAATTTATGAATGGAGAGAAAAAGAAGGGAGATTGCCGATAAAGTCAATTCTTTATGAATTTTCAGTAGAATCTGGTTGCCAAAATATAAGAGTTTTAGAAGACAAGATTCTTGAAGAAGCACATAAACGGTTTGGAAATATAGTTTTGCTCCTCATGAAAGACGCCCCAAAATATTATTTGAAATAATGAAAGAGTGATAAAATGGCAAAAATCATAGCTGTCGCCAACCAGAAGGGCGGCACAGGAAAGACTACAACAAGCACCTGTCTGGCTGGTGCGTTGCAGCTGCTCGGCAAGAAAGTCCTGCTGGTGGACTGCGATGCCCAGTGCAACGCAACGGACACCTACGGCGCACAGACAGAGGACGTATGCACTTTGTTTGATGTGATGACCCGGCAGGGCACGGTCGAAGAAGGAATCCAGCACTGTGAAGCTGGTGACATTCTTCCGTCCGACAGTGCATTGAAGGACATTGATGAACAGCTTGTCCGGGACATGGGCAAGAATTTCAGGTTGCGAGAAGCCCTTGAAAGCGTGTCTGAACAGTACGATTACATTGTGCTGGACACTCCCCCGCAGCTTGGTCTTGCGCTTGTGAACGCGCTGATCGCCGCCAACAGCATCATCGTTCCCATCACAGCAGACCGATATGCACTGGCTGGTTTGAGCCAGCTTTCGCAGACTATCGGCGATGTTCGCAAATACTTCAATTCGACTTTGAAGATTGAAGGTCTGCTTCTGAACCAGTACAAGAGCCGTGAGAACCTGTCCAAAGAGGTCGTGGAGCAGCTTCCTGTGATTGCACAGAGCATGGGCACAACCCTGCTGGACGTGAAGATTAGACCGTCTATGGGTGTTCGTAAGGCGCAGGCAGAGCGTCACAGCCTGTTTAGCGGGGATACGGCAAAGAGTACCAGCGCAGAGGATTTCAAGGCGTTGGCGCAGATGATTGTGGGAGGAAAAGAAAAATGAGTGGTGGACATTGGGATTATCAAAATGACAGCCTTGCAAATGCTATTTATCAGCACTGCTACCCAGATTATGACCTTGCAGATGAACGGGTAAAAGCGCTTTCGATTATTGCACGAAAAGAAAATCCGCTTGGAGACAAAGATTTGAGTATGCTCCTATACGATTTGCTTTGTGTTTTGCATAGCTGTGATTGGTACAGAAGCGGAGACATTGATAAAGAGCAGTATAAGAAAGATGTGCAGTATTTCAAGGAAAAATGGTTGTGGAGCAAAGAATGGGTTAGAGTAAGCGACCATTATCCCGAAATGGTGGATATAAATGGAGAACTTGAAAGCAACCCCGTCCTCGTTGCATCGCCGTTAACAGGAACAGATATCGCACAGTGTTACTTCTATCCAGAAGACGGTGGAAAACCTATTTGGAAAACAGATTGGTGCAATAATCTTGGAGCGACGCATTGGATGCCGTTACCAGAAGCTCCGTCCTTTGAAGATTCGGATTACGAGGAGGCTGACACAGAATGAAATCAACAAGCAAAAAATCCACAGGTCTGCTTGGCGGGTTTGATTTTCAGCCTATTTTTTCGGAGCAGACATTAAGCCGAAGTGAGCCAAAGGAAGAAGAAGTAAGCCAAGCAAAGCCGAACGAAGCCGAACAAGCACAGATTAGGCCTAGTGAAGCAACAGACAGCCATGCACAGCCTAATGAAGCACAGTTAAGCAGTATTAAGCCGAAGCAGGCCAAAGACAGCGAAACACAGCCAAACAATGCCGTAGTAAGCGAAAGTAAGCCAAAGAAACTGAAACAGGCGAAGGAAGTTCAACGTCTTATCGAACAAGGCAATGTTCCCGGCGCACTAGCTGAAGCTGGTTTGACAAAGAAAAAAATTCCGATGCCGGAATCGCATCAGGGCGTTGCAAGTGGCGATGGCAAGCGTTCCAAGCGCATTACCATCCTTATGAGCGAAGAAGAGCGCAAGTACATCAACCGTGAAGCTAGGCGGCACGGAATGACGATTGGACAGTTCGTTTATGCTCTGGCAGTTGCGGCGGCAGAGGGAAAGATTGAGTTGGAGGATTTCTTGGAGGACTGACGATAAAAGTTAAGATTTAGGAGGATATATGTGGGTTTATGTATTTGACGAACCAATTCCAGAATACTTCAAAAACGGGAGATCGTATCTTTTGAGTTTATATTTTCATAAATGTTATGGGTATGAGATTAAGAAAGAAACGGATGTTGTTATTGTATATTGGGATAATTCATGCGGTTGTTTTCGTGAGTCCACAACAAAGATGGAAATTGATTCGAGAGATATTTCAGAATGGTGGAAAGACATTTGATAAAAACTGAGTTCTAGGAGGATTGATGTATGATGAAGTCGAAGGAATTTTATGAAGGAAGTATTCTCCGTTTACAGAAAATGATCAAACACGGAGTTTACGTTCTTTTGTTCGATGTCTTTGCTGTAGCAGTTCAGATTCCGTTTATCTTAGCTGGTAAATGGGTTGCAGCGCACTTGATTTTGTCCATTGCTGTATCTTTTGTGGCGTGATTTAGCTTTAACACGCTTGTGGATAGCAAAAGACAACTTGATATGTACAAGGCAGATATGGAATTGTACTATACCAAAGACGCTCCATCGCATTATTCTGACAATAAAAGTTAAGATTTAGGGAGGCATAATTATGAGTGAATATAAATTAAAGCCGTGTCCTTTTTGTGGGGGAGAAGTTACCATTGCAGAGGGCGGTTATCACCAAACACGATGGATGTATGTTACGAGAGGAAACAAAGAAAATAAGTGCAACTGTTATGTTATTATGGAAAGTAAAACTTACGACTTTGATTCCTCTGAAAGTGAAAAAGCAAAAATTAAAGCCGACCTTATCGAAGCGTGGAATAAACGGATTTATAAAAGCTGAGTTCTAGGAGGATTGACGAATGGGCGTAACCATCAAATGCAAAAAGGCTGGGCGTGAAATGGATGTGGGCTATTTCGGTTTTTTCAAGTTGAGAGCGAAAGTTGCAGAACTTGTTAATTCGGAAGTCGGAGAGCACTATAAAAAACTTGATGACATTCTCGACATACCCTCTCCCGAAAAAGAACGCGCTCTTGAATCGTACAATGACGAAACGGAACGATTAATTGAAAGCAAAATGCTTCCGATTAAAATTGCAGATTTTCTTTATCAATCGGACTGTGACGGAAAAATCCGATACGGTGCCTGCAAGGAAATCTTGAAAGTTATAGGCGATTATGACGATAGCATTATTTACGGATATGCTGGCAGAGAAAATCCTGCAAAGTTCAAAGACTTCAAAGAAATCCTTCGAGATTGCGTAGACAATAAGTGCTTTATGATTTGGAGATAACAATAAACCCCTGTGTAGTCACAACGACCGCACAGGGGAGAAAGGAATAATATGAGCGAAAAAGCAAGAATGTACATAAAATGTTGCCTAGAGAAAAACAAAAGAATTATATATCACGATTTATTGTTTCTTTTGTTTTCTGCGTTGATTGAAGGTTATTTTATTCGTCAATTCATATTTGAAAATCATTCGTTTGTTTATATTGCGCTTATTATGCTGGACGCTTTTCTCGCATTCAATGTAGCAAAAGAACTGTCTGATTTTGAAAAAGAATCTGAAATCTTAAAAAATATATTAGAAAAGGGTGATGAAAAGTGCTAATATATGTTTTTGTAGGAATATGTTGTATAGGGATGCTTCTTTGCGTGAGTTCTTTTTTTGCGGAGCCATTTGACAACGAGGGCGGAAAAGAATATGCAATAATGGCTGTTGCCGGGATTGTTTTGACAATACTTGGCATTGTTCTAATGATAGCAAACGTAGAATACAATTCGTCCCATCCTATAGTGTCGAACTATGATTTACAAGAAATCGAACCGGGAATATATGCCTATACATCAACTGTCGTTTCTAATATTCCAGCGGAAAATTATGAAATGTGTACAGTTTTAATAAATGGGCAGTACATTACAATTAAAGGAACCGTAAAAATAGCAAAATCGGATGGGAGTACTCCTAAAATAAAATGGGAAAACAGGCGCATAGTCAACGGAGATACTGTTACGATTTATGCGGATATAGACAAAATAAAAAATAATGGCGTAAGAACCATATCTTAATGAGGACTTTATGGAAGAATATAAAGATAGTATTGCGATTATTGAAGAAAGCGAAATTGAAAAGCGAAAGTCTGAATATGGAAATCGCTTTTGTAAAATAACTAAAGAAATGATAGAAAGTTTAGTAAACGAGAAAATTCTAATGATAAATGACGGAGAATATTGTACTTTCTTGAAATATTTCCAAGATTAAACAAACCCCTGTGTAGCCGTTAAAAAGACTACACAGGGGTTTCGTTTTACTTATCGGCAATGCAATCCCAGTAGAGATACGCCTTGCCCTCTGCGGCATCTGCGTCCTCAAGGAACGCCTTTGCCATGTCAGCGTAGAAGCCCGGAGTGTCAACGGACTGACGCTTTGCGACCTGACAATAATCCGAGTACATCATGTTCATGACCGCCCAGAAATCGTTCGGGTCACAGGTGATATTGCGCTGTTTCGCAACGTCCTGTGTCTGTTCCAGCGTCCAGTGACATCCCTTCGTACCGTCAGCATTCACCATACTGTCACACCATTCCTCCGCTTCATCGTGGGTGAGGTGATGGCGCGGCATCTTGATGGCGCGGCTGTCTGCGCTGCCGCGTTCGTACTGTCCAGACCGTTTATCCCAGTCACCGTTCTGCGAGAAGCCGATTTGCGGCATCTTGCGCCCATACTCTACATCAGGGTAGCGGGGGATAGGGTAGGGGTCGATGTAACGGTTCTCCTCCTGCGGATAGTAGGGATAGCGGTCGTTGCCGCCTTCCAGCTTACGCAGGCGGCGTTCCATCTCACGCTCCCTGCGGTCCCGCTCTTCCTCAAGACGGTCACGTTCCGGCTCACGGTCTTTGTCGTGGTCGCGGAGCATCATCATGCGGCGAAAATTAGTCTTGCCCATAATCTATACCTCCTTAGGAAATGGACGCAGGTGCACCGGCGTGGGAACGGCAGAAGCAGCCAAGATACTTGAACGTGCCTGTGCCAGTTGCAGACGTTGCAACGCGGGTAGCATAGCGGGTGCGAGTGTGAATGCTCTCGGCGGTTGCCTGAGCGCAGTTGCAGTCGGTCAGAGGGTATGCGGTCGTACCTGCGCCGATGGTAATGACCACAGGGGCGTTGATAGTGGTCGTGTCCGGCAAAGCCTGAGCAATGACCAGACAATACTTCTCTCCGTTCTGGTATGCGCCAGCAGGGATGTTGATGGTCAGCGTGTCATTGGCGAACGTAACGGACTGGCTCAAGACCAGATGTGGGCAGAGTTTGCAGCTTGTTTTGCAAGCCATAATGTTTTCCTCCTAAAAAATCAGGGGCAGAGGTGTCTTACCCCTGCCCCGATGGTTCACCCGGTGTTATCGGGGAGTGTGTTGGTTAGCAGCAGCCGCAGCAGTTCACGCCCACGTTAGGGTTTGCCACCTGATAAGCGGGAATCGGACGAGGGTTGACCCGGTTCAGGATGGTATCAGTCTGCTGAGACATCACGGTGGTCAGAAGCGCATTCTGCCGATCCTGAGAAGCCGCGAACTTCAGGCTCTGGTTCTCAGCGGTCAGAGTGGCGATCTTGTCCTGCGTGAAGTAGTCCATCATGCTGCGGAAGTTGGCGTTGCAGTTGTCCACGATGGCGCGGGCGTTGTCTGCGATAGCCTGACGGGTAGCGCAATCCTCCGTTGCGATGGTGTACTTCAGGTCGCCGATCAGCTGCTTATTCTCGCAGCAGCAAGATGCCAGCTGTGTGGCAAGAGCGGTCTGACCAGCCTGCCGTGCGTTGCCTTCCTGCATGATGGCAAGGCTGATGTCGTTGTCGCCGTTGGACACGCTGCGTTCCAGTCCGTTCACCAGCTGTGCGTTCTGGTAGCCAAGCTGACAGATGGCGCTGTTTACGCCCGCAAAGCCGTTCGCAATGTTGGTGTTGATGCCATTGATCTGCGCCAGCTGGTCATAGCCCAGAGAGCAGATACCGCTCTGGATGCCCGCCAGAGAGCGGGAGGTATCCTGCTGGTAGAAGCCCTCAGACAGAGCCGCGCGGGTGTCTGCACCGCCCTGACCGGTTGCGCCAGTGCCGACCAGATAGGGGATGTAACTGTTCATGCCGTTGTCGCCGCCGTTCCGGCCATAGCCGTTTGTGCCCCAGCCGAAGATGATGGCGAGGATGATAACCGCCCACAGACCTTCGTTGCCAAAGAATCCACCGTTGTTATTGCCGCCGTCCTGCCCGGCCAGGTAGCCAGTTGCAAAATCGTCCATAACAAAACTCCTTTCAGTTTTGCGTTATGCTATCCCACCGCCGTATGCGATGGGCGAAGCCAAACAAAAGCGGTTTTTGTCAAGTCCGCAAAACTGAGAAGCGTTTCGCTTAGAGGAGGGGATGCGTTATCGGGGCAGCGTCAAATTCAGGACGCTTGCCAGCTGGTTCAAGTCGATGCCACGCTCTTTGGCGAGGTTCTGCGCCATCGTTCGGAGCTGTGCTTCGTTTTTGCCCTGAATCAGGTTCAGCCCCTGCATGATGGGGGCACTCTGCCCACCCAGCTGCTGGATAAGTCCCATCGGGTTTTGTCCGGCACGAGCCAGATTTGCAAGCTGCATGATAGGGCTGTGAGTAATCATATCAAACGGAGAGGGCATCGCTTATTCTCCTTTCTTCGCTGCGGCAGTGGGCTTAGAGAAGCTCTTCTGCCACTTTTCCAGCTCATCCAGCCGGCGCACGATGGCATCGTACTGCTCAACAGGCACATACTGCTGTGTCGGTGCAGCGGTCTGCTGCGCCTGTTGCGCCTGCATTTGCCGCCATGCTTCCGGGCTGTAAAACTCTAACACGTCAGATTCACAAGTGTTTGGGTTCAGACGTTTGCAGTAGATGACCCCACTACGCAAATCCGGGCAATACGTCCATCTTCCGTACAGATCAGATGGAATTGCCAGAAATTCCTCCCTGCTGGAAACAGGTCTGCCAAGCAGCCAGCCGCCATCTTGTGCCGACTGCTGAACAGGCTGCTGCCCATTCATCGGCTGCGGACGCTGCGGCTGCGCCTGTTGCATCTGCGTGTTTGGCAGGGGAGTGGCAAGCCCAACTGTGCCCATGCCGCCGTAAGGATTGACAGGCTGCTGCGGAACGTAGGGCGTTCCGGGTGTCGGATAATAGCTCATAATACATCCCTCCTATTGCATCCAGTGTACCGCATCGGCAAAAAACGAAGGACAACGAACGTCAAACGAAGGACAAAAAAAGAAAAGCGCCCACACGGCACAGGGTCGTATGAGCGCTCAAGCATTTGCACGCAATGCGTGTATAATAAAGACAGTGAAAGGCCCAGCGCAAACACATGGAGACATGGAGACATGGAGGCAAAAATTATGAAAAAGCTTACTGCTGACGAGTTTGCAACCAAGGTTATGGCCACCGGTACCGAAATCGAGTACGACAACGGCGTTTGGATGATCTACGCGCACCTCACCGATGATGGCGACGTCAAGACCTCTCATCTGGACGCTCGCGACCTGATGGTCACTACCAGCATCGAACTCTCCGATGAAGAGGGCGAGGCACTCATGAACGGCAATCTGGACGACGTTGAGAGACAGGCCGTTGTGGAAGAACTTTACCCGAAGTATCTTGAAGCTCTGGAAGATATGGAGTAAAGAAAAGCCCCCAGCCGATGCGCGAACATCGACTGAGGAAATTTAAGAAGGAGAAAAGCAATGTACACAGCTGAACTTTTTAATATGGCAACCGACCCGAAAACATCCCGGGCATCATTCCTCAGCAATGTCACTCTCAGCATCCCGGACGATGCCGACGGGTGCGTGGATCTGGATGCTGAGAAGGCAAGATTGTCCACCATCTGGGACGTGGCGCATCTGTCTATGCGAGAGCTGGTGGCCCGCACGGGTCTGTCGCAAACCACTTTTGCAAAGCAAGTGGGCGTCCCGCTGCGCACTGTGCAGGACTGGTGCGGTGAAAAGCGTTCGTGCCCCACATACGTCCGCTTTTTGCTGGCGGAGCACTACAAGCTGCTGTAAAACAAAAAATCCCCCACTTTGCCTACAAAGTACCCCGCGTGGAACGCAGGGCTTCGGCAAAGCAGGGGATTTTTTGTAAAATCAAGAGTGGAACCGCCCACAGGTTCTCAAAAAGAAAAGCGGCAGACCCGAAAGCCTGCCGCTTCAATGCGTTTCGTGAGAAATCGCACCCAATTAAGATTATGATATCACACATCCAGCATTTTATCAATAATTTTCAGCCTATTGCCGATTGATGTCCGACAATACGGCACACGCGCTGCAATATCAACTTGGCATAGCTGGTCAACGTACCGCAACCGGGCGATTTTCCGGTCATACCTCCCAAGCGGCGCACGTTTTATCACAGCTTTTATCTGTTCTGCATTAAGCCCTTGCAACGCTGGCGGAAAGACTACACGAGCCGCCGCCACGGGCAGCACCGAGCCAAAAAGGCTGCGGCAGCTGTCCGGCGTTGCGCGCCACATTGCCAATGACGGCAAACCGGTGACAAAACGTCACCATTTTACCAACGTCAACAAAATGCTCGTATGTAGTGCTTGCCATGATATCCTCCTTACTGCTTTTGCAGCGCTGCTCTTGCGCGGTCAAAGAAAAACTGAACGGCCTTGCTCATGGTCTCCTCCGTGATTGCCCACGAGACAAGCTTGCCCCACCGGCTGTTGTCCATATAGTGGCGCAGCATCTTGACGCACCACGCCTTGCGCTCTGCGCCGCGCTTGGTGCCCTGAATCTCACGCTCTGCCTGGTCGATAAGGTCAAGCACTAGCGTTTTGACCGCTGCGCCGTAGCCCAAGCGGATAAGCCCCAGTGCAAGCGACACAGCGCCCACAACGATGAGAACCAGCGCCAACCACGCGGGCAGCGGGGTGATAATAGTGTTAAGAATGGTTTCCATGTGTTACTCTCCTCTCTCTTTTTCGAGATCTTCGATGCGGTGGTTTGCCACCTTGATCTGTTCTTCCAGCACCGGCACGCGCTGGGCAAAGTTGTTGTGCGCCCGGACTTCGCGGGTCAGCTCTTCCAGCTTGGTTTCGGTGACGGCCTGCTGCTTGTCCAGCTTGGCGTCCATGCTCTGTGCTGTGCGGTTGTTGGAGACGATCGCGCCGATCAGGCTCAGACCGCCGGTGATGATCGCTACGATGATTGATTCGCTCATTTGCCCTCCCGAAGACGGGTCAGGCCCTTCTTTCTGATGATACGGGGATAGTTGAGCTCGGTCACGTTGAGGTCAACGTTGCCGGAGATGCCCGGCACAGAGCCTTTGCTGGTGTGCTGGTGGGCGTGGTAGATGTAATCAACCTTGGGCGTCTTGCCCGTGTAGTCGGCCAACCAGACGTCCCAGCGTCCTGCCAGGCGCTGCATGTCCAGCTCATAGCTGTAACCCGTGTAGGTGTACAGCTGGGCGTAAAAGCCCATTTTCTCCACCTGCTCCAGCGCGTAGGTGGTGAGGTTGGTGAGGTCGAGGGTGCTCATGGGCTTGAGCTTGTTTTCCTCCACGTCCACGCACACGGGCATGGTAAGCTCTTTGCCGCGTACCGCTTCCCGCACAAGGGCAAGCTCTGCGGCGGCCATCGCCTCGCTGGTGGCGTAGGTGTAGTAGTAGACCCCCACGTCCAGCCCGGCAGCTTTGGCGTTGCGGTAGTTGGTCTCAAAGGTCGGGTCGATGTACAGCCCGTCCTTGCGTTTGCTCAGCTTGCTGTTGGTGGATACCGTCTTGAGCATTGCCCCCTTGTAGCCCGCCGCCTTAATTTTGCGCCAGCCGTTGAGGGTGATTTTGCCCTGATACCGGCTCACGTCAATGTATCGGTAGGGCGGTGCGCCATCCCAGCCGGGAGGAGCAGCGCTCTGGGTGTCCACGGTGGACACCTTAGGAGAGACATCTGCGGAGGGATGGGAAGGGCCGAAAAGGCCCGCAAAGAGGTTGCTTAAAAGCTCAAGAAAATTCATACGACACGTCCTTTCTCAAGCATTTCTTTCGCCGGTGATTTCTTCGTACTCTTCTGCGGTCAGGCGCTGGGGCTTGCGCTGCACAAGGATGCGCAGCATGGCCTTAGACCAGAGGCCCGCCTCATACTCGTCTTTTGCTTTGCCAAAGATCGCGCTGTGATTATCACTCATGGCTCATGCCCTCCTTGTCTGCGGCCTCGTCCTCAATGGGCACATCGGCCAGAATGCACAGGAAATCCACCATAGACGCGATCTGTGCCAAATCCGCGTCCCGGTTCTCGTTTTCGGCGGCGGTCTTGATGCCGCCAGTGTTGCGAACAATTTTCATGTCGTTATCCCCTCCAGCAGAGTTTTAACGTATTGATCCATGCGCTGCAGCAGCTGCTGCGAGTTGCCTTTAGCGGCATGGGCTTTCCATGATCCATACTGCTCATACAGGGCAGATGCCGGTTTCTCTCCTGCCTTGATGAGCTGGGCAAGCCGAAACAGGCGCTTGCGCTCGGCCTTGACGTTCTGCGGGTCAACGGTCATAACGACCTTGCCCGCTGGGGTCAAGCGGTAGATGAAACCTAGAAAACGGAATCCATCCTTTAGTCTGACGATCTTGGTCTTGGTCGGGTGCAGCTCCATGCCATCGGCAGCGTACCGGGCGCGGATCGCCTCCCGCCACTCCTCAAGCCGTGCCTTGTCGTGGTGGATGATGAGGCTATCATCCATAAAACGGACGTACTTTTTCGCCCGCAGGCGCTCCTTGATGTAGTGATCTATGGGGTCGGGCACCGAGATCCCGGCAAGCTGCACCATCTGGCTGCCCGGATTATAACCGGCCTCGCCGGTATATTGACGATCCAGCACCTCACGCACGCGGTTATGCACACTTGGCGGCAGATGCCGCTCAAAGCAGCGGTTTGCCACGTCATGGGGCATCGTGTCGTAATAGTGCTGGATATCTACCAACAGCACATAGCCATCAGCGCCGTGTTGCCGGTATTCGCGCTCCATCATGAGCTTGACCTGCTTGCGCGCCCAGTCGGTACCTTTGCCGGTCTGACAGGCCGCGTTTTGCCGGATGAAGCTCCGTGTCATTGCTGGATAAACAGCATTGTCGTTGAGAGAGCGCTGGTATACCCTATCCCGAAAGCCATTCGCAACCGCTGTGCGGGGCTTGGGATAGGTGATTCTAACTTTGATTGTTGGCCGTGCCTTGTATGTACCTGTCGCGAGCTCCTTTTGGAGTTTCAGGATCTCGTCCATCCGAAACAGGTGAAACCGTCCAACGCTTGCCTTGCGGCACACGCCTTTGGCGCACTTGCCCTCGGAATTATACAGGGCATCGAACCCGATTATTATTTCTTCTTCTTGCACTGATTTTTTCAGCTCTCCTCGCAAGGATCTGCCGGGTGATAGCGGTCAACACCCCGCAGGGTGGCCACGTCCGGCTGATATTGTTCGTCTGCCAGAGGACAGACATGGCACTCGGCTCCTTGCACGGCAGTTTTTGCCCGGCCTCTGCTATGCAGGGGCTTTTGTGGGCGTGCTGCCGTCCAATCCGGGGCGCAGCGAATCGCGTTGAGCGCGTTCCAGTTGTTGACGTTGCCGCTGGAGTTCACGTTGAAGGCATTGTAGCCGTTGCCACGATTCGCAGAGCGCAGCCGCACACCGCGGCCCATTAGCCTACAGCCATTTTTATGTCAAAGCGCTTTTGCACGCTTTGCATCACTCTCGTGCCAGTCCCGGCAGCGCTGCCGGATATCGCGCACAGTGTTGCCCCAGAAAGAGCACCGTTTGCCAGAAAGGTGGTAGCTGGCTTTAGCCATGTCTATCTCCGCCAAAAGGACGGTGCACAGCCGGACGGCGTGTCTTTGAAGCTTAAAGCGCTCTTCTCTTTCGTTCGGTTTGTCCAGCCGGAGGTCGTTTGCTCCGAAGATATCAAAAAATATCCGGTCTGCTGTAGCGCGCAGTTGACCGGGAAGGCTTGCGTCAATTTCGAGGTCAAACACTTTCGCGTTTTTGGTGATCTGTCTGGTATACAGTGCCAGCTCACGCGCGTCAAGCGGCAGCGTGAATTTATTGTCCGGTATCTGGTCTTTGCGCATTGCCATGGGATAGCACTCACTTTCTCACCGGGCAAGGGATTGCCCGGTGATTATTTAAGATTGGTCATTTCGCAAGCCGGGGCGCAGCGATGCGCGTAGACCGCGGCCCAGGTGTTGACGCCGCCGCTGGAGGTCACGCCGAAGGCACCGTAGCCGTTGCCACGACCCGCAGAGCGCAGCCGCAAACCGCGGCCCACAGTGCGCTGTGCAAGGTCGCGGGTGATGCGCAGCGGATAGGTCTGCCACAGAGCCTGCGGGGTCTTTGCGCCGGTGCGCTCTTTCCAGTAAGGCCAGTAGCCGGTGCCCTCGCCGGACACCTGCGGCGAGCAGTAGATCTCCTGCAGGGAGGGCAGGAAAATCTTGTCATAGGTCACCACAGCGCTGCCGTCATCGGTGACGGTGTTGCCGTAAGTCACGACCTTCACGCGAGTCAGGGCGGCCTTGAAGTCATCCGAGAAGCCCGCAAGGAAGCCGGGCACGGTGTCTGCCTGATCGGGCTTCATATCCCATTCATCCTGCGGAGTCCACCACCCACCGGCAGCTGCATCGCTGTTGAGGTACTGGCGGTATGCAGACTTATGCCACCGGTTGTCACCGTAGCCAACGGGATGCAAGCCGTTCAGGTTGCCGTTGGGCTTTGCCAAAAATGTGCCAAGATTCGTGCCAGCGCTGCCAGCAGAGACGTTGCAGGTCTCCAGCAGCTCAGACTTCTGCTGATCCTTGTAGACGTACACCTTCCAGTTGGCGGGTGCAACGTCCGGTGCATTATAGAAGCCGGTCAGGCGTGCGCCTGCGGGTGCGTTCTTGGTCAGCGTGAACTGATAGACGGTGCCGTTCTTGACGTTGGTGCCCCAGTCCAGACCCATCTTGACGTTGTATGTACCAGCCACCAGACCGGCCTCGGGCACAACGAAAAACGCCTGATACGCAGAAAACTGGATATCTTCCAGAGATGCGTAGTGCATCTGCAGCACCATTGCGGGTGCGGTGGTGCCGGTCTCACCCTCGGCGATATCGTCCGTCTTTACCACGTCCCACGGGCAGTCGTAGACTTTGCCGTCCTTGCCGGTGTAGGCGTTGACAAGCTGGGTGCCCACCGGGAAAACCGCCGGTGCGTTACCGGCAGGC
>ULPV01002974.1_pt1 | contig 62106 bp, 62 predicted proteins | sample 1953831 | NCBI WGS metagenome assembly ULPV01 (sample SAMEA4835638, study PRJEB28245) | human gut metagenome | biome: gut microbiome; material: fecal sample | place: Denmark | collected 2008 | reverse complement strand
CATTTAAGGAATCTGTTTTTATGCAGGTTCCTTTTTAGTGCATTGCTTTATAAGCAGCCACACCCGCTACCGCCAGCACAAACACGGCTGCCAGTCCAAACATCATGTTTCTTGTCTTTTTCTTCATTTCTTCAAATTCCTCCTGTTTCTTTACTGCTGACTCTGATGTTGTAATCTCTGATTGAGTTTTTTTACCTTTCTTCTTTACCTGTCCGTTCTGCTCCATTTCAAAAGCCTTGATAATCGGCTCTCCCTCAGTAGATACATAGGTAAGAGCCTTATTTCCAAACATAAAATGCAGTTTCTTTCCCATATACTCGTAGAAATTCATTCCATTAAAAGAATAAAATCCTCCAAGTGCTATCGGAGCTACACACGGAATCGCCACATAAGCAGAACCCGTAAGACCAATATATCTATAAAGAAGTAATACGATACCGCCACCGACTATCACACTGGCAATAGAAAATACAAGCTGTTTTGCTGTAAGTCCCATTGCCACCGATTCCTGATAACGGTCAATGTCTTTGTTTATTTCAATAACCATTGTCCTCTGCCCCCTATCTTGCTAACTCCTTTGTCTCCGGCTTTCTTGCCATACCGATATTTGCCTCATACATATCCATTCCATCCGGACACAGTTCTCTCAGCTTATCGACATTGAACAGATAAAGAGGATATTCACAATAACCACTCCTCTGTGTAAATCCTGTAAACTCCCCAAGCTCATTTTCTGTGATGAATTTCTCAATATCCGGCATATCATTCACATTCAGATATCCGCAGTAATTCGGTGCAGCAACAGACAAATTTACGGTCACATCACCAAACGGCTCATCGTATCCATCTTCATTACACATAAGCCCGATATACATTGCCTTGTTATTCATATACTGCTGAATATCGAGTGTTACCTGTGTCTCCCCGGAAAAACTGGAATTATAAGTCACCTGTTTCTTTTCATTATCCATAAATGCCTCCTTCTATAATCCGAATGCCTTACTTGTAAGTGTCTGTGCTCCCTTCACACTTCCAACCGTCATTGCTATGGTAAATGTCATTTCACACAGATAAATAAGTGTCTGTGCCCAGTCTGCATAACTTCCCGTAAAGGAAGGCAGCCCTGCATTGATAAATGCATTGCATACCACAATCGCAAGTGCCATTGTTACCGCCTCAAACACACAGGATAAGAAATACTTACAGTAAGTTGACATCGTATGACTTACCATTCTGTTTCCTGCCATTGTAGAGCAGGCGATTGCTCCAAGCGGCACAATGATCAATATTTTTAAGAATCTGAAATACACGGTGTAAATGATAAAGAAACCACAGATAATAATGATGATTGCAAGCAGTGCCGTAAGGATCAGCATTACCAGACTTTCACCAAATCCAAGTTCCTTAATGACATCTGCCTGTGCACTGTCAATGGCAAGCTGTGTTGTTGTTCCTGCCGAAATAAGCCCTACCAGATTTCCGATGGAAGTAAAAAATGCTTTCATAATCGTGACATTATTGGCAACAAACCATTCTGCAAGTCCTAATCGGATAAGCATACGCAGGATTGATTCAAACCTCATTTCATCTTTCACATCTATACTTTCCGAACAGAAACCGATAACAAAGAACAGTACCACAAGGGAAGAACCAACTGCTACAAAGATTGGCTCTATTCCCTCAATGACTGCCCACGGACCACCGCCCTTAAAACTGACGGGCGATTGTCCAAGCATTGCAAAAACCAAAGATATCTGATTATTCCAAAATCCAAACATAGCTTCAAGGAGAGCAAGTATTTTGTCTCCCAGCTTAAAAATATCCATACCTGTTATTCACCTCTTTTCTTCTATTGCAACAGGGATTATTTTTTCCCTATCTTAGAAGCCTAAGAAAGTGAGTACAGTAGAAATACCTGCCATGATAATACCTGCCACAACTCCCTTTAAAGCTGAGTTCATAGTAGATGAATCCTGCTGCTGGTATGCCTGTGCAAATTCCATAACATTTTTTGCAAGGATAATGACACCGACTGCACCGATAACTGCGATCACAAGCGTTTTTAAGTTCTCAAGCGGCTGTGTTACTGCCGAAGTGCCTCCTGCCGCAAAGCAGGTAGTGCTCATAAGCATTACTCCCATAATGGCTCCGGATAATGCCGGAACAAATTTTCTCTTAAAATGAATAAATCTCTGCTTCATACCTTTTTCCTCCATCTGATTGTTGTTGGTTGTCGTAATAATCTGTTCTTTTCTCATATTGGTTGTCTCCTTTTCGATAAAAAAATAGCCAGCAGGGTTTATCCCTAACTGGCTGTTAAAAGTTGCTTTATATGATCAGGCATAGCCTGTTGTAATGATAAAACCGGGCTTTCCCCGATATGTTTTGCTGTTACCACCTCCTTTTATGGCACAAAAAAGCACCTTAACTATAATTGGCTAAAGTGCTTATATGAGTTCGTTATTAAAATATTTTAGTGTCAGACAAACTTGAATTTTTATTTATGAATGCATCTTGTTCTTTATGCGCAGACAGGCTTCTGTGTGCATAATCCAATGTCTTGAAAACGGCATTTGAATTAGTCCACGAATATCTTTACTACACCAATAATCAATCAGCCAAATTGCTTTTTCATCACAGTTTACTACATTCAGCGATTTTAAATAGCCTTTTCTTTCGTCTGGAATTTTCCATTTCAACTCATCATAAGAAAACCGTTCAAGTATTTTCTCGGTGCTTTCTCGTACTTCAAAAATATACGAATATAGCTCTTCCAGATTAAGCTGCTTTGAAAAATCGGCAATCTGCTGTTTAACGAGTTCATTTCCGGTTGTGATGATTGGTGAATTGATACGCACTTGATAATTGCCAGTAAAAAATACCTGTTCATCTTCAGTTATCACTGTATGCGCAACAATATCTTCAATACGAAAAATATGCCAAATTGAATAGGCAATCGTCTTGCTATGGTAACCATCAGCGTTTATAAAGGGGATTGCATTAAAATCTTCTCTGCATAAATCTTCTTTGAAAGATACCAAAGTTTGCATTAACTGTCTTCGCAAATTAAATAAAGTATCAATGCCCATCTTATAAGTATCTTTCTTTTTTATTTGAGCCTGCATTGTTTTATTAAGTTCAGACCATTCCTTATTCATAATTCATATTCCATCCCCTCTCAAATACCGATTTACGAAACTCTTTAATTTCGCATAGGCACATTATACCACAGCTCCTGTGCCTATGCGACACCTTTACTGCTCCTTCCGGTACGAACTCATCTTCTCCACCGTCACTTCCGGATAAAAATAAGTAAGTATCGTTGCTTTTGGAACACCTGCCGCAAGTGCTTTCTTCACTTCTTCTTTCTGCTCTGCGGTGTATGACCAGTGCATCATTCGGTTTGTGATCGTATCCTCCCACTTCGGCTTTTCCCTCTCAGGATTTCTTACGGGCTTCTCTCCTCCACTGGTGCTGTCGGAGTCCTCCGCCTTCTGCGATTCATCGGCATATTCAAGCTCATTTGCCTGCTCCCTGTCAATTTTTGCTTTTTGCTCTGCCTCATCCTGCATTGAAAATCTTCTGTTCAGTTCCGCATCTCCAAGCATCATAAACTGCTCATAGGTCAGTGTATCAACATACACATTCTCTCCCTTATCTTTCATTTTTTCATAATGCTTAACGGCTTTTTCCGATAAAATCTCAAATGGTGGTCCGATGATACGATCTGCTCCCTGTGTATTATGAACATACGCTTTTCCTTTTCCGTCCGCTGTCTGATTAAACATCGGGTGTCGGAATGGAATATACTTATTGTCCATTATGGGATCAAAACCACGGATAAAAATAATACATTTCTTATTATCCAGCTTTCTGACCTCATCGGGTGTAAACAGTTCCCTGCCTAAAACATCATAATTTCTTGATGAGCTTCCCTGTCTGCCCTTTGTCTCACCGCTTGATTTTTTATCAATTGTCCCCTTGCCCAAAAGCTCCGAGACATACTTGTGTGTACTCTGCTCATTGCCTCCAAGATAGATGAAAGTATCGCAGTTGCCGGGAATTGTTTCCCAAGTATCTTTAAAAAGTGCCTTTAACTGGGCAAAGTTCTGAATGATGATAATACTTGAAATCTCCCTGCTTCGCATTGTCGATAACAACGAACAGAAGTCATCTGGCAATGCGACATTCGCAAATTCGTCTAACATAAAGGTTACATGGATCGGCAGTCTGCCACCACAGTTAAAGTCTGCCTGATAGTACAATTCCTGAAATATCTGTGTGTATAACATACCGATAATGAAGTTATAGGATTTATCACTATCCGGGATTACACAAAACAGTGCTGTCTTTGTCTCCCCATCTCCATTTACTCCAATACCGATATCAGACAAATTTAACTCATCTTTGGAGAGCAGTCGTAAAACCTGCTTATTTTCAAGAAATGCAAGTCTTGAGTTTGCACTGATAATAATAGAACGAACTGTATCGCCCGCACCTCTCATACATTTGTTGTACTGTTTGACCGCAGGGTGATTTGCTCCAAGCGGCGAACTCTCCTCCAGAAACTTCATACGGACATCCAGCTTTGAAGCCTTTCCCGGTTCCTTAACCTCTGCTTCTCCAAGCAGCTTCAAAACTGTCTCAAAGTTTCGCTTTGCAGGCTGCACCTCCAGCCACACATAATAGAAAATTGCCTGTAAAAACAAGCCTTCTGCTTTCTCCCAGAACGGATCACTCGGCGTTGAGCCTTTTGGTGTGGTATTACTGATAAGATTGGTAATCAGCTTCACCACATCAGTTTCCTCTCTGATATAGGAAAATGGATTGTAACAGTCTGATTTATCCATCTCCAAAAGATTGATGACTTTTACATTGTACCCGTTATCCTTTAACATCTGCCCGCAGCTTCTTAATATCTCTCCTTTCGGATCAGTACAGATAAACGAACAGCTATGGGGCATCTGCATAAGATTCGGTTTTACTTCATAAAATGTCTTTCCTGCACCGGAACCTCCACAGATAAGAATATTTCCATTGAGCTTCAGCCTTCGGAAATCCAGCGACATTTTCACATTCTGGCTGAGTATCCGGTTGAAATTCTCATCTTTATCCGCCAGTATCTTATTGACCTGCTTCGGATTTTCAAATCTTGCTGTACCATATTCTTTGCCGGGCATATAGTTTCTCTGGCTGGTGTAATACATAATAATAGCCATTGCATAGATACATAATGCAATGGCTACTGCGTTTACTGTATTTGAATTGTAATAATTGGCAAAAGGAACTGCACACACTTCATTGAACCTGTTCATAAAGTCATTAAAGGCAATCCCTTCTGTCCATGCACCATTTATCAGATAACCAAGATACCCGGATAACACTGCACCCACTAAAATAAATATCAGTGACGGTTTTTTCTTCGTTGTCTGCATAGGCTCCTACCTCTCTTTTCTGGTAGTAACCGTTTTCTTCTTTGTGGTCTTTTTCTGCTCTTTCTGAACCTTTTCATATCGCTCCCTGACAGATGATTCTACCTTATCATAATGCGTATAAAGTTCGTCTCCCTTTTTCGTAGTTACCACACGGTTCTGCTCATCATAGAGTTTGTAATCTTTTCTGGTATCAAGGAATGTGAGCATTGTCTTTCCATTATGGATATCCATAACGTTATCCTTATGCAGCCACACATATCTGACATCTTTTCCCCATGTTCCCGGAACTCTGGTCTTTACTGCATGGTCGTTTTCTTCTGCAATAAGTTTCTTACTGATCGTAACATCTGACAGGTTCGTATTTTTTGAGGCAGATATTGCCCTCATTCTGTCCGCAAGGCTCTGATACCCTCTGATCCTGTTAGTGAAAGCCTCCTTATCCATCATTACCTTGTGTGTACCATCCTCACTCCTGCCGCCAAGCACCCCGATTGTCTCAAGCTGTTTTATTACATTTTCTGCCTGCTCCCCATTGATGCTGAAATTCTCCTTGACCTGATCCACACTGATAGCCTGTTTTTCCATAGCAAACATTCCCACTTTTTCAATGAGTCCGTCTATGGCAGAATTTACCTTATCCCCTTCTACCGTGTGGCTTTTCTCGTTTCCCTGCTGTTTTCTCAAAAAATCCATCAGCTTGCCGAGGGACTTTTCATCTCCATTCTTCAGATAGTCATCAAAGGTGGCAATCCTGCCAAATTTCAGCTTCTGTATCATCATATTCACACGGGGAACTGCCTCTGTATGAAAGATGACCTCACTCATACCGTCTGTCTTGTTACAGTCTGGAAGAACCGAATACAGGATTCCGTATTTCTTTGCCATTCTCTCAACCTTTCTCATATCTTCCGTTTTAAACTGCAATACCTGCAAATCCCCGCCCTTTAAGAGCAGCTTTCTCATAGATGTTTTTCCCAACGACTTTTCATAATCAAGCATCCCCTTTAAAAAGTCGATTGCCTTCTGCATGGCGGCAATACCGCCACTGCCTACTTTCATAGCAATCTCTATCCCGTCATATGCGACACGGATAATCTGTACCGCTTCCTGAATTTCCTCTGCCATTATCGCACCTCCGCTTTCTCTCTTATTGTTGTCCTTATTTCTTCCGCCTTTGTACTGCGGATTTCCTCTGCTGAAACATCAATACCATATGCTGTTAAAATATCAGACAGATGACTGATTGCTTTTTCCTCCTCTATCCGGTACATCTCAAGTGCCACAAGCAGGTTTTCGACCTGTTCCACCCACGCAGGCTTTATATCGTACTTTGACCTGTATGTGACCATAATCTCCTCGGACTGTACCTTATCCGTGGAATGTGCCAGAGCTTCGATCAGGGAAATCGTATCTTCCTTACTGCCGCTTCGGAAAGCAAACTGCACCACAAAGTTTTTTTCTTCTTCCGTGAACTCGTGTTCTACACCGTTCATCCCTGTTACCGCCTCATTGACTACTGCTAAATTCATAAGTACCTCCTAACCTGCCATACTGTTTTCAAGCACGGCAATCTCAATAATCTCTTTCATCTTTTCTGCTGAGACATTATTATTGATAAGTTCCACAAGCTGCCCTTCTGTCAGTCCCTTTTCTATGGCACTTTTTATCTGGACAAGCTGTGCAGGCACAAGATCACCGCTTGCAACCAGCTTTACAATGTCGGCTCTTGACTTCTTTTTAAATGAAAGTCTGGCAAAAAGTGCCGCAATACCACCATTTGATTTTCTTTCTGTACGCTCAACTGGAAGATGCTGGATTACACGCCCGGCAGAGTCCGTAACAGGTATCTGATAATACACGGGTATTCCATTGTACATAGGTGGCACTGCCTGTGAATCTGCAAGTGTTTTCACTGTTTCCTTATTATCAGTAGCTGCCAAAACCTCTGACGGTCCAGCCTTTTCCTCTTTTTCCGCAACCTTCTGATCATCAGATGCCGCACTCATAATCTTATCCTCAAGAGATTCTATCCTGTCTCTCATACGCTCCATCTCCTTGTCCTTATGCTCAATGCTATCTCTTAATCTTGCAATCGTGCTGCTTGCCTTATTAAGTTCATCCTGCTGATGGCTGATAATTCCATCCTTGTCCTCATTTTCCTTTACAAGCCTTTCCGTGACTTCCTTATCTTCCTTTAATACTTCAACATCGGATAATTTTTTATTAAGGGCATCGTATCTTTCCTCCTGATAGTTGATTTTCTCCACTACCATTTCCATCTGTGCAATCAGTTCTTTCACATACTCTGAGTCCTGCGTATACTGCTCCGCAGCCTTTGAAAGCTGTGCCAGAACTTCTTCATATAATCTTCTCATCACAACGGGCTTCTCTCCCCTTGCCACAGCTTCCTGTATGGTTTCAACCGGAACTCCCTTTTCATAAAATTCCAGTGATACCTTCATCTGATTGCCGGAGAGCTTATTATTGTGAAGGATATTAAAAAGTTCCTCCGGAATCCCCTTATGCAGACCTTCCGATAACACTCTCATCTGTCCGATGTTAAAATTCTTATCCAAATACTTTTCCGTCTGCTCCTGCGTAAGTCCATCCTCAAGATCACTTTTTACAAGCCCGTACACCTCATCATCGAAATTCATTTCTTTTCTCAATGACTCAATATATCTGGCAATCTGCATATTGCTTAACGGCTTGTCATTCAGATTTTGTTCCATATGCTCCTCCTAACTGCGTAAAAAAACAGCCTATCTTACTGGCTGCTCTTTTCTGTCTCTTATAATCTCTCTGTTGTATTCGGTCTTTCTTCCATCTGAAATACTGTCTGGAATCATGCTGTTTAATATTGCCTTACCCGTATTCAGTTCCCTGCACACAACCTTTTCTCTCGCACACACTTCTGAATACTCCTCTTTGTAATGTCTTCTTAAAGCCTGCACTTCCTCAAGCGAATATCCCTGTGCCTGTAATTCCTGCTCCAGTGCCACCCACTTCCTATGCTCATCTTCAAAGAAGATATCTCCAAGCCTGTATGACTGCTCTGCTGGCTTTAAGTTTTCCATCTCATCAGCCGCAGTAAAAAGTTCCATGCTCCTTTCCCTTGCTTTATAAATCCGGCTCTTTTCTGCCGAAGTCTCTTTTTTCTTATCCGTAAGAGAAGCTATCGTCCCCACAAGTTCTTCTGCTGAATGGATATTATGCCTTGCAAGGAACAAATACTGTTCCTGCAGCTTGTGCATTTTACGGATATCCTCCCTGTACTTCCATACCTGACTGTATGGTCTTTTTTTGAGTTTTCCCACCCGGTACAGCTTCGCATAATGCTTTTTCTGAAGTCCTGACAAGCCTGCCCTGCGGTATCTTTTAACTCTGCACTTTACAATGGAAACTTTCGGTATATCCTGTTTACTCTTATAAAACGCAATATCCTCTTTTACAATCCTGTCCCGGATTGCTTCCTCACAATACATATCCCCAAGAGATTTGCACCTTCTGAACCTTGTCATACCCTGTGGCTTGATTGCCAGATGTTTTCCCTGCTTTATCTGATATCCCTTTTCAGACAGCAGTTCGAGAAATTCCTCATAGTCCTTCGCCTGCAAAATACAGGCATCCAAGTCTCTTTTTATCATATCGGACCATACAAAATTACCCTCCCTGTACTCACTCCATTCCTTATAGCTTTCGTGCTGCCTCTCCTTTTTCTCATCATCCACATCAATAATGGAGAGTCCATATTCCTGACACAGCCTGTTCGTGATAGGCTGGATATACTTTGCCCAGTCCCCTTTTTCGTAACGGTACTTTTTACCGTCCACAAAACTCACGCTGTTAAATACGATATGGGAATGAACATGGGCTGTATTATCGTGTACCACAAACACCGCTTCGTATGACTTACCAAGATATTCCTCCACAAATTTCTGTGTAATTTCAAATGCCGTATCCGGATTTACCTCATTTTCCTTAAAGGAAAGTATGATATGATACCCCTGACGCTTATCAATTTTTCCAAAATTACGCTTGGTTTCCTTCATCTGCTCAAATGCGGTATCGACCTGACAGTTTATTGCACCCACCAGTCTGCCATCCTGTGTTTTGTCCGGGTTCATCACATAATCAAGTGCCCGCTTTAAATGTTTTCCGTGAAAATGCCCGCCACAATCTTTCATATTAAGGATTTTACTGATTGCCAATCTGCACCACCGCCTCATTTACTTTCTTGTTCAGTTTACGCATATAGGCAACAAGCTGTGTTTTATCCTCTTTGGAATAAAGTCCTGCATTGTTATTGAATACGATCTGATTGATATTGATTCCAATACGGTTCACTTCATTGATAAGCTCTTTTAAGAGTTCCCTGACTTCCGGGTAATCATTCGGTTTCTGGCTGATGAGCAGTCTTAAATAATCTGCTTCACACATTCCGCTCTCCCCTGCCTTTTTTGCAAGCATTTCTGCCTCCTGCGGCATAAGACGGAGCGTTTTCCTGATACAGTGGATTTTATCTGCCATACGCTCACCTTCCCCTCTTATCTGTACTGTAATCCTTTATTCCTTGTGCTATCGTGGCTGCCGCCTTTTCCAAATCACCCTTGCCCTCCAGATTACTGATAAACGCTTCCACCAGTGCCGTTGCAACAGCATCAATCTCCTTTGCATGACTGGTTTTATCAAATAATCGGTCTAACACCCTCTCATCTGCCTTTAAACTGTCATACTTTTTCTGAAATTCGCAATATTCCTGAAAATCTTTCGGATCATCTTTCTTTGCCTCTGCGTGAAGTATCAGATCATAATTCCACTCACACACCTTATCAATCACATCATCTATCGGAAATGGCTCTATCTCACCGTTTTCCTCTGCCATATCCCGTCTGTACATCTTCCCCTCTGCATCCATTCCGATTGCATAATCATGTCCTTCCATATAATTAAGAAGAAGTGCAGCATCTTCTATCGAAGGGTTGATTTGCTTATCATATACTTCTGCCCAGGCAATCAGTTCCTCTGGTTCTGAAAAAAGTGTTATTTCCCTGTTCTCTGCCACCTTGCACCTCCTTATCCGTGTTTCGTAGATATTCACTATGGCTCCAGTCACCGGTAAGTCCCCGGCGACTGCTAGATACGCATTAGAGACATCTCTGTCCTAATGCCATCTAGTTAGGGGAACATTCCCCTAATACCCCTGCCAAATATAGAGTGGTGGCACTTTGTTCCACCACTTTTGAATAAAACCACCGCTTTGTTCCACCATTTCCGGTAAAAACCACCGCTTTATGCCACCACTTTTTATAATTTATATTCATAGGAAAAAACAGCATCGGAAAGTGGTGGTACTTTGTTCTATCACTTTTTGAAAAAACCACCGCATTGTTCCACCATTTTCCGTAAAAACCACTGCTTTTTACCACCACTTTTTAATGGCACTGTCCGGCTATGGTCATCTGCTCCTTTTTCTCATCTGCAAGATTAAGTTTTGTTGCAACAAGCCATTCATTGTAATCCTTATAGCCTGCTGGTGGCGGACAGTCCTCAATCTCATAGCCCAGTCCATAGTATTTTTCCATAAGTTCTGCGGCTGCTTTCCTGCCCGGTGAATCCCCATCAAGGCAGAAACGGATAAAAGAAATCTGTGGGTGTTCCCTGAGAAAAGTTTCAAGCGGGGCATCTGCAAGCATTCCAAGAGCCAGCTTATTTGATTCATGGTCGGCAAATATATCCACATAGCTCATAAGGTCGATTGCTGCCTCGAATACAACAAGCTCTGTACTGTTTACATTCACCACATTAAATCCATAGTTCTTATCATTCCCCTCCACATCACACTTGAATGATTTTCCCTGTTTATCAAATACACCACGCATACTTGCAAATCTGGTTACTCCATTCTTGTCATTTCCTTTAAAGACAATATTGTGATAATGCCTGCTCTCATATATGAGATTTTCCTTTAAAAACAGTTCTATCACTGCCTTACTGATTCCACGCTCATTGTTAAGATAGGATATCAGGTAGGAATTATCCCCTGCTGGCTGCGGAAGCACAAAAGGCTTTCTTTCCTGTGGCTGTTTCTTTGTGACCTGATGAACAAGCGGCTGCTTTCCCATGCTTTCAATTCTCCGGTATCCGGCAAAATCCAAGAGCCAGAATACAGCCTCTTTTACACTCATTCCGCCAAATACACGGAGGAAATCTATCTGTGAGCCGCCATTGTTTCCCTTATCAAACTGCCTTGACCATCTGTACCAATGACTGCGGTCATAGATACGGATTGAGTCCATTTCCTTTAAGGTGTGATATTTTCCAATCCTCTTTACGGTATAACCGAGGCTTTCTGCAACGGCACAAAGATCTACGCTCTTTGCTATGGCAAGTTCCTCCTCTGTAAATCTTCCTTCCATACTCTCACCTTGCCTTTCCCTGCTCTGCCACAAGCGGTGACTTAATATCAAGGTTCCTGTAATCCGTACTGAGTGTAATTCTTGGATTATCAATCATTCCCTTTTCCTTGAAACTGAAGAAGGCACGGTTATCCCCTCCCACGATGATATGATCCAAAAGAGGGATTCCAATAAGCTCACACAGCTTATTCATACGGTCCGTCATCATCGTGTCTGCCTTGCTGGGAAATATATTTCCCGACGGGTGGCAGTGGATCAACATCATACTGGCAGCATTACTTAAAATACTTGCTTTAAATAATTCTCTTGGGTGTGCCATCGCTTCATTCAGCGAACCGACACTTGCAAAATGCACATTGATAGGCTTTAAGTCGGAGCTGAGATTTACAACACACACCACTTCCCTGTCGAACTGGCACATACAATCCCCCATTACAGCAGCTACTTCTTCCGGCTTGTTAAAGGACTGCTCCGAATAAATCGGAGCCTCCTTTACAAGCCTTATGGATACAACATCAAGTTTGAAGTCGTTCTTCTCTGTCACAGGAATCCGCCTCCTCTCCAAACTCAATACGGATAATAAAGTCACCTTTCTGGCTGTTTATAAGAGCAATCAGTTCTTCTACGGTAAGTTCCTGCTCCATAACTGCCTCCTATCTCGCTTTTTCCTTTGCGTCATATACAAGCTGCGGCTCTGCAACGATACCATCAAGGCTCTTGTTCGGTGTATCTGTTGCAAGCGTGAGTTTTCTTAAATCTTTATCATAGTGATACACCTGATTGGAAAGTCGTTCTTCCAATGCCACCTTCTGCATATTCACCTCTGCCACCATCTGTGCAAGCTCCTCCGGATCTGTCAGTTCAGTGGACACCGCAAGAACTTCGTGCACACTTGAAGGCAGGATATACAGATCACTTTCAAGGTTTTCTGCCAGTTCGTGAAGCTCATTCTCATAAAGCATTGATACTGCACCGTCAATTCCCCTGTTATTGGAGATTATCCACAGAGTCTGCTCCGGTGGAACTTCCCTGATCATCATCTCTGCTATCTCCTCCGGCATCCCGTCACTTAAAAACATCTCTTTCATAACATCATTCATATTTCTTATTCTTGGCGGTAAGATTCTTCTTGTGTTTTCAGCCGCATATTTAAAAAGCTGCTCCTCATTCATTCCAAGTCTTTCCGCAAGGCTGTTCGTAACCTTTATACTCTGAATACTTTCAGCATCCGCATTTATCACAAGTTTATAGATAATGGAAAGATCCTGAAATTCTCTGTGTGGCACCTGCTCCAGAAATGACCTGTTCTGTTCCGTATTGATAAGCTGGAATACTACCTTTTCATTGGCATCTTTGTATAAGCTGTCAACATCAACAACTTGTGGTGTCTTTGCAAACTCCATTGCCATAAGGTCACATGCCGCCATCAGTGTTTCCTCCAGATCACCACAGTTCTGATATTTCTCATACATATCGTTGATATAAATAGTAGGAGAAATATTAGTATCTTTGCCTCTGATACTGATACCGTCATAGGTCATATTTACCTTTTCCACAGGCATAACTACAAGCTCCATACCTTTGAAGTTATCCGGCATATAGTCCATAAACTTCTCTTTTACTACTTCCTTAAAAATCTCATAATTCATCATATCTGCTTATCCTCCAAACAAAAAAAGCGGGGGAACATAAGTCATTGGCTTACATTCCCCCGCAAGGTTGATTGTTTTTATTTTCTCTTTGATATACCCATCAGCTCATTCCGGACAATCCCGTATTCTGTGCATTTTAACCTCCTTGATTATAACAATTTCTTAAATTTAAAGAAATACTTCACAAGTCTTCTGTTTTTCCTGTAAGCAGGAAAGAAGCCTTTTACCTCCATAGTCTCACCTCCCCTCAAAATGTTCCCATTCTTACGAATGAAAGAAATACTCTTGCTACCAGACAGAATAGAAGAAGAACTAACCTGACAAATCCCAAGAACAGCTTGAATGCTCCAAGAACAATTTTCAGCATCCACTTGAGTAGCTGTAAAACAGCGGTTCCTACGGCTCCTGCAATTCTTCTCATAATAATCAATCTCCTTTCAACATCCATCCCATTGCCAATCCTGCAACATCTGAATCATTCATAACATCTTCTTCCGGCTGTTCTTCCATATCTTCCTGTGGGTTTGCAATCACTACCGGCTGGCTGTTCTTCACTCCCGCCAAAGCTCCCCCAAGTAAAGAAATGACCTCTTTTCTTGCCTCACTCATTGCAGAATACTCAATTTCCTTTTTTATCTTTTCTATCTCGTCCCTCGTTACAAACTGTTCATATCTCTTTTCCTCTTTGGAGGGAATATCATCCTCTCCATAGTGGTCAATATAAAACTCACAGGCTTCAATCAGGAACTGATTCTTTGACTTATATATCTTTGGATTAAGCCCCTTTATGACCTCATTGATTTTAGCGTGTTGAGGATTGAGCAGATTCAGTCGGAATGTGCTCTCCATAATATGCCTTCGTGCCATATGACTACCCCCTATGCAAGTCTCTTAGCAGTTTTCAATCCCATAATGGCAAGCTGTTCATATCCTCTGGCATTTGCCTTTACATCAAGGATATAAGAGATATTCTTTGCTTCGTGATTGCTGAAATTCTTCATTACCACTGCCCCGCCACCTACAAATACAATCGGTGTAGTTTTAAGGTTATAACCAAACTCACGGATTGAGTTATATACCTTTTCAACAAAGTCCTCTATCTCAGCCTTGATAATCGCAAGGTATTCATCATCTATATCAGACCTGCCATATCGCATAATATTCTGGATTTCTGTTTCATCAACTTCCCCATTGAGCTGTCTTACACACTGCTCATTGATAGAACGCATACAGGTAATAAGTCCTCTTGGCACAGTAACACACTTTGATTCGTCCGGTGACTTGTTAATCACGGGCATAATATCTATTGTCCAGCTACCGATATCAACAACCAGCGTTTTCTTTGCCATAGTCGGTATCTTGTCAACCACAGCCGCATAGCACTGTGGGAATACCGCCACATCGTCAATCTCAATATGGTATGCTTCATTTTCATATCTGAAATCAACACGCTTATTCTTGGTCAGGTATTTAATAAAGTTATTTCTCTCTGCTCCAAATCGGGTAAGTGGAAGTCCTACTGCAAGAAATACCTTTGCATCTGACAATCCTCTTTTCTTCAATTCCTTTGCGACTGCTGCCAGTGTCAAAAGATAAAAGCTGTCATCTTCAACCTTTGTATCTTTCACTTCCTGCCTTACTGTTCCAATCTTGTAATACTTACCGTCGTACTCAAGAACATCTCCAAAAAGTGCCGGAGTAGTTGTAATCTCCTTTACCCCTGTGACAAATACCTGAGTTACGGTTTTCATCATTGACCAGCCGTGATCAATTCCTATTACTTCTAACTTGTTATTCATTTTTCTGTTCCTCCAAATCTTACTAATTTTGTTCATACAGCTACCCGTACCTTTCGGTTTGTGTTTCTATCCTATTTTCCTTGTCTCTGAAATATCTGCCAGCGATTTATATTCGATCACACTCTGCTCTTGCTTTCATAAGACAATACTTCCATATACAGCCACCTCTCTTTTTGCGAGATGACTTACATTCAGACCAAATCAGCTTCTTTTCTGCCATCTCCTGCTCATTTCCAATAAAAAAGGCAGGACAAACAGCCGGATACACTTTTCAGTGCAAAGCTAATTTAGTCCTACCTAAAATTATTACTATTCAATTTTCACCTCTCTTGGGTACACAAAGCACACTCAGCCCATGAATCTGAACTGCTCTATGTAATGGTCATATTTCGGATTGATATGTCAGCGCTGCCCTATCCTGTACCGATTTAAAGGTATAAAAATAAGGACTAAATTAGTTCCAACCCCTTGATTTTACTGGGTTTCTTCTAACTTGTCCCAATTATAACTCAAGCACCTATCAGGATCTCGTCATACTGTTCGATTCCTGGATTCTGGTCTGTGATTTCCGGTCTGCTCGTTTTGTCACTCATTTCCACACTGCTTCTGGATTTCTTGTTCATCCAGTCCAGATCTTCTCTGGTATATGGCACTTTAGGTACGATCTCGTACAGGTCTGCTCCTGCACTCTCTGCGATCATCTCTGCAGTTTTTCTGGTCGTGCCACTCGCACTGAAATATGCAACTAATTTCTTTCCCATAGATATCGTCTCCTTTAGTTATTATTTTTGAATCATAAAAAATGTGCAGGGTATCTTTAAATCCACCCTACACATTTATTATATAACCATATTTAATTATGTCTAATACCTATATTGTATTGTCTTCTATGCCTCAAAAGCATTTATTTCTTCTATCAACTTATTTGCCGCCAGAGAGTATGGTATATTCCTTCTCCATGCAATGACTGTGCTTGTATTTATTTCCGGATGCAATCTCCTTTGCACCAGCAGATCCTCTCTCCAGTACCTCACAGCACCCTCAACAGAAACCGGATAGCCCAGTCCCTGAATTGCCATAACTCCTGCATTCGTGCCCAGATTGCTGGTAAAAGAAATACGCAGTTTCTCAAAATCCCTGCCAAACCAGTTGGCAATCTCACTTTGTATACCTGCTCTCTCCGGTAAGATCAGCGGTAAATTTACAAGATCTTCCTTTGTAATGAACTTTTTCTGTGCGAGAGGATCATCCGGCTTCATACTTACGACCCAGTGATCACTTTCCTCTAATCTGATATATTCAAGTCCTTCCGTACTGACCGGTTCCAGAAATAACCCAATGTCTATCAAACCTTTATTCATCATATCCAGAACCGTATCCGCCGTTCCTGTATGGAGAGCGATCTGCACCCGCGGATATTTATTCTGAAACCGTTTGCATATCTTAGCAAAAGTCTCAACCGCCGTAAATTCACCACATCCGATTGTAACAGTCCCCTCTACCAGTTCTTCACTGCCTTTAAATTCGTCCAGAATCCGATTCTCCAGATCTATGATCTCCAATGCCCTTCTCTTCAGCAATAATCCCTGATCTGTAAGGGTAATACTGTGTCCACCTCTGTTAAAAAGTGCAGTACCTAATTCCTCTTCCAGTGCAGCAAGCTGTCTTGAAAGTGTCGGCTGTGTGATATGAAGCTGCTGCGCTGCTTTGGTGAAGCTCTGCTCCTTTGCCACTGTCAAAAAATAACGTAATACCCTTAAATCCATACTTTATTCCTGCTCTTTATATTCCTGTTCCTTAAATGCTTCCATTGCTTCCTGTGCATTCTGAAATTCACCCGCACCGAATCTGTTACATATATCCATGATAACATCACACATGCTCTCTGATACCGTACCATTGCTGATAAACTCTGCCTGCATGTTTTTAACATCTTCAATACCTGAATAACGTTCATTCGTACTTTCTTCAATAACAGAAGGCAGTCCCTTTATATTTGCCATTTCATCCAGCTTCGTAGCCATAAGGCGCAGAAATTCTACCGCCAGTTCTTTCTGATCACTGTCTTTGTTAACGGAAAATCCATACCAGGGCTGCATGGCTACCGGAAGACGCAGCAGCTTACCATCTACTGTACAGTCTGATACAACCTCCGGACGAAGTGCGCTAAGATCCAGCCCCTCTGCCGACAGATCCAGGCAATGATCCTGCACATAATAATCTGTTTTATCAGCACCCCTGATATTCTGGTCTGTCGTCATGAACAGGTCAACACCAGAATTCGATGCAATATAATCAGGCAGCATGAATTCTGTATTATGATCGTAGGTAAATGTAACATTGGGATAGTACTCATTGAATCCGTTCATAACCTGATCCAGTGCCTCAAAGTTACCCATGAATCCGGCAATTTCCAGCGTCTCTGTGATATCCTTATCCAGTTTTGGAGTAAAAGACTGCGCCTTTTTAGCTGTTGTACCTGTCTCTCCCCCACAGGCAGCAAGACTCAATAACATTGTGGGTATCCGTTATTTCTTTGTAAAATGTTCTTTTGCAAAATCCATATTCTGTACCAGCTCCAGAGTTCCCAGATAATTCTGGTTCTTGTCTCTTACCGCCATGTATTTGACAAGCATGGACTTTCCATTCTTCTCCATCCAGATAGGTACTTCATCAAGCGTTCCGTTTCTGAACTCACCAATGATTCGTCTTACCTGTGCTTCTACCTTGGGCGGATGGCAGGTGAACACTTCTCTGTCAATTGCCATTCCCGGTCTTTTGAAGTCCTTGGGACCTTCATTAAAGAATCTGTTCATATTATCTGCATCTACGAAGGTAATTTCCATCGGTATCGTATTCAGAAGCGCCGTAAGCTGAGCCACATTCATATGACCTCCCGGCATAACGATCTCCTGATCTGAAATTGTGGATTCTATTGTTTTCACAGCATTTTCCGCTTTTTCCCAGATTGCTGGTGTCACTCCAAGACAATCCGCATAGTCTTTTGCATCATGATAAATGTGGATCCACTCATCCTCGGTAAAGTTAACGGCACAATTGGGAAACAGAATATTCTGTTCTTTATAGATCATCTCATCTACCCGAGTCGCTACAGCATCAAATCTCTGCAGCCATTCCTTATCGTGCGCTGACTTTTTGGAAAGTGCTGCCAGTTCATCCCTGATTTCATCATCTACTGTCCACATCACATCAGATGGACCTGATATCTGATATCCGACCTTTAAATGCGGATACAGAAGATCCCCTTTCTTTGCATAATGAATTGCCACTTCTCTGATATGATCTACTAATTCCTGACTTACTTCTCCCTCTGCAATTGCTGCTCTCGCCTGATCAATATATACTGCCAGTGCTTCGTTTTCTTTGGTAAAAGTATAGAGAGGATGCCCTTCCTCTTCTACCAGAAGTTTGGTTTTAGAAGCTCTTTCCTGTCGAATTAGTGATGCATCAACAGCTTTTTCTGCATTTGCAATTTTTTCTTCACGAGTCTTTCCATGAAAAAGAGCAGAATGTACATCACACAATTTCTGTACCTCCGTAATCGGAGTTCCTTCCCTGATCAATTGCTGCTCTGCCTGCATGATCTCCGAAGCATCTACATCTTTGAAATTCTGTACAAAATCCGCTCTTACTGTTTCCAGTGGCTCTCCTCTGCCAAGCCTCTTAAGATAATCCTTTAACAATTCTATCATTCTTTTCACCTTTCTATCCTGCCCCTAAAAATTATTACAGGTCAGATGTTCATTTACGCCAAATGCACGCTCTATATTATATTGGGTAAAATTATATATTTATATTCTTTTTCATGTTCTTTTGCATCAATAATCGTACCTGCACGTATCAAAGTTCTTTATCCTAAGAGTATGTATTATCATTAATGACTTCTTCGCTCAATTCCGTTTTTTCTATAATATTCTGCTTTATCTGCATACATTCTCTTCTCAGATTCCTGCAGCAGAATATCTAATTCTGTTTGTGCCTTTTCCTGCCATATTTCACCTACTGCCATGTTAACAGTATTCTCCCGCATGTACTCTTTTAAAAGTGTAATACGATTTGTCAGCATATCCTGAGTAATTCCTGAACAAAGTGCCAGCAATTCATCCCCTCCTATACGAAACACTCCGTAATCACCAAATGCTTTTCGCAGACTGTCACATGCACGGAGGATCAACTGATCTCCTGCCTCATGTCCCATGGTATCATTCACGCGCTTCAATCCCGTAATATCACAGTAAACCACACCTATGCTTTTCTCTTTATCAATTTCGTCAATATAACGATTCATGGCGAATCTGTTTCCAAGCTTTGTGAGAGAATCTTTATAGCTCATATCTTCAAGCTGTCTCATCAGATTTCTTCTTCTAATGCAGGATACAAGGAAGTGTCCCATGATCTGAAGCATATTGGACGTATATTCCAATGCCAGCAGGGGCGGATTGTCAACACCATAAAATGCAATGACCTTTCCCTCATCATATAAAGGTACGACCACAAGTGAATGGATATTCTGCCTTTTTAGATTCTCATACTGTAAGGGATCACTTTCCCTGATTTCTTCCAGATCTTTATATACAATATGTTTTCCTTCCTGAAAACTATGATACCAGTTCGCACAGACTGCTGATGGAAGATTCTGTAAATTATTCTTCTCTGGTTTCACACCATCTGCTACCCATTCATAGGTGTTATCATCTCCGCCCTGGTCATTTTTTTCAAAAATATAGGTTCTCTCTCCATTCAGCGATTTTCCCAGATATTCTAAAATCGTACAAATAGATTCTTCCGGAGTAGAAGCACGAAGGGCAATCCGAAGTCCCTCATTTACCAGGGCTTCCATACTGTTATATTTTTGAAGCGCTTTGTCCTGAGTACGCTCCTCACTGATATCTATTCCTATTTCAATTCGATATTTTCTCTTCTTCTCAGAATCTTCGATCACAGTATCCTTGAGCATCAGATATTTATCAATAATGGGATTGTAATGACGCCATTCTTCAAATTCGCCGACCTTTAACTGGCAATCATTGCACATACCACATAGAATAGTTGAATTCTGTAATAATTCATAACATTTTCTGCCCTTTACATCATCCAGACTGTTCAGACCATACGCCTTCAGTGTTTTCCGGTTCATAAATACAAGTTCATGTGTTTCTATATCCGTTGCATATACAAATTCATTAATATTTTCAAAAAATTCCCATATATTTTGTATTTCTTTCATACTTTTAATTCCTATTTTTCAATAAAACTGTTTATACTGATATACAAAAATATTATAACACATAATTTTAACTTTGTATTTAATTTATATTATTATTTCTTCCTTACTGCAAATCGAAATACATCACTTCCCAGATTCCTCATTTTATATTTCTCTGTAACCCGATCAATTTCTTTGATCTCACTCTCTGTTAACTTGACTCTGATCTCCCTGGCAAGCTCATCAACTCGCTGCTCTCTTCTGCATCCACACATGGGAACGATTCCTTTCGTTACACAATATGAAATTGCCACCAGTCTCTGCACAAAATACTATAATGATTCTAAAACTCCATAAAGGGGGATATTTTCCGCTTCAAGAATGTTTTTCGCCTTCTGACACTCCCTTAAATTAAAATTTGATACTCCAATATGTTTTATTTTTCCCATTTTACAAAGAGCAATGATTTCTTCCAGATTTTTTTCAATATCATTTGGCATATGAAGCCAATAAATATCAATATAGTTACGTTGAAAATCTCGAAGATCTTTCTCAACAGCATCAAATACCTGCCCTTTTCTATATTTCCGAAATGGTGTGTATTTTGATGAAATACAGATTTCATCCGTTGCAAGCTCACCCAGGATTTTAGGGCATTTTCCATTTCCATAATCTCTTGCGGTATCAAATATTGTAATTCCATTCCTTCTGGCAGCATACACAGTTGCCCGAAATCCCTCCATTCCTACTGCATTTCCACGCATTGCTTTCTCATATGCACCACTCCCCCACGAATTGGTCCCAATTACGGCCTGTGGATATAATACTTTATCTTTCATTGTCTTTTACATTCCTTTCCATATTTTATAAATATGAGATTTTTCTCATGTTTATTGACTTTTTAGATGAAATAAATTATAGTGTAGCTACACAGGCACATAGTTTACAAATTACTGAAAGGTATGGGTTTAATATGGCAAAATCAGATATCCATGAACCAAAACAGAAACGCTCTATTGAAAAGAAAAAGCATATTATGGAAACCGGCATTGAACTGATGATCAGAAAGGGTTATCACCGTACAACTACTGATGATATTGCTGCAAAAGCCGGCGTTTCAACCGGAATTATATACCGGTATTTCAATGATAAACATGATATTTTAATTGCTGGTCTGGAATTCTATTTTCAAAAGATGGTAGATGATCATTATTTTTCTATTGATCAGACCGATTCTGACAGTATAGATGCTTTCGCCAGCGTCTTGCTGGACCGATTTCTTTCTATACACACTGATAACTGGGATATGCATGAAGAGTTGGAAGCTATGCGCCATAGTGATAAAGAAGTTGCTGCATTATATGATAAAGCAGAAGCTACGATTATCATGCAGCTTACAAATGACCTGAGAGCACATGGAGACTCGCGTACAAATCTGTCTGAACGCGTTTACGCTGCTTTTCATCTGATCGAGGGATATTGTCATATGCATCTGCGTGAACTTCCTCCTGAAATCAGCTTAGAACAAATGAAAAAAGTCACACATGATACCATATGCGACCTTTTGAAAAGAATATAATTTCGTATCTAATTCCAGCCCTTCCAAATATCCGGCTGGTATCCCAACGTGGACTGCTTACCATTCCTTACAACAGGTGTCCTGATAAGCTGCGGATTCTCCAGAATTTTCTCCAGTTTATCCTCATCTGCGATATATTTGATCAATGCAAGTGTATCCTGATCCTTCGCTTCCCAATTGATCATATTTTCCATGCCACCATTATTCTGAGCAACTGATGTAAACTCCCCCTTGCTCATGCCTTTTTCTTTCATATCAATGAACTGATACTTAATACCACGTTCCTTAAAGAAACGTTCAGCTTTCCTCGTATCACTACATTTCTTAGTTCCAAATATTTGAATATTCATATTCTGTCTCCATTTCAGCCTGGATTGCATCTTCACAGACAGCCATTGCCTCAAGTGTCTTAGTCAGAAGTTCTTCCAGCTCCTATCCCGGTTGACTTGCTCCTCTTTCGATCAAAGAATCCTTGTTATACTTTTTGAGCAGCTCTAATGCTGCATCTCTTGAAATGCGATTCATTGTATTTAACCTCTTTTCTTGGTTCATATTTTATTCTGCATTCTCAGGAAGTATATCCATTACCAGTCGGAACTCCAGTTTGTATCTCCACTGTCCCAACTGTCGAAAGAATTTGAGTCGTATGAACCACCTGAGTTACTATCAGAGGAATTCGAATAATCATGATAATACTCTGAATCATAAAAGCTTTTACCATTATCAGTGTCTTTGAAAAATTCATTTTCTCTTTCCGTATACGTATCATAGCTGCTGTCATATTTCATGGTTGTATCTTTATACCAGTCATTGTCATCTTCATCATATACATACCATGAATTATACCCGTTAAAATAATAATGACTTCCATTGATATCATAGTATCCACTAAATTCTGACCGCCAAACTACCACCAGAAAAATTAATACACCAATAAGAGGCATTATCACCAAAGGAATCAAAAACAGTTTTAATACAAACATATCGTATCTTTTACCGGAATATGTATGCGTATCTTTTTTTCTTTTGCTGTCATTGGGATCTAATACAAGACCACGGTTTCTGGATTCTTCATCCATTTTGTCATATAAAATCTGACAGGCTTCACTTTCTGATTTACCTCTGTATCTCTCAAATTTTGTGCCGGTATCTTTATTTTTTGCTACTACATACTCATCAGTATAAACATCGTAGTAAATATAGAACCATCTTGGTTCATTCCCTTTATTTTCTCCAAGTGCAAATCGCATCTTTTCTAAAGGCAAATGGCGGTCTGCTGCAAACTGCCTGAATTCTTCAATGGAATTAATTTTTGCCATTTCAAATCACTCCTTAGGCGCATTTTACATGATATTTATTACGAAATCAAATTGTTGTATTTTCCCTTACAGTCTCATTTCAAATTCGTGATTTCTGTCACAGGTAAGTTTACCATCTTTTACTTCTAATAAAGCCACCTGTATACATGCCCTTCCATCCTCTGCATCAGCAACATATGACTTGTCCAGTCTATGTTCGTTCGTAAAGTAGGGATGTGTAAAGTAGAAAATATAGGCTACATCACCTTTTGATACTACATCTGCATGGCTAGCCATAACACCATCACAGTTACGACTGCCTCCATCCCTCAGAATGTATCCCTGTCTCTTCCAATGTGTGTAATCCTCTGTCTCATAGACGCCAAGACCATTCCATTCATCTGTGATCATCCATTTCTTACCGCCCAGTTCAAATACATTAGGGCCTTCATGACTGTTATAGTCAATTTCCTTTCCACATACTTCCCAATGATACAGATCACTGCTGATAGCGCTGTATGTATACGAATGATTTCCTTCGTCCTTGTACCACATTTTATACTGACCATTGCCTATCGGATGCACGCAAGCATCGATCACCCTCTCTGAGGACAGCTTCAATACACTTTCAAAATGCCACTGCCATAGATCATCTGCGATATAATGTACGATATGTCTGGGCCAGTTCCAATCTGTAGGAACACCTGTGATATAACTTACATACATATGGTATTTACCCTCTGCATAAATGATCTCCGGTGCCCAGAATGTATTATGCCCCGGTTCAAAATCCAGTCCCGTCAGAGATCCACGGTAGAGCCAGCGGATTCCGTCTGTAGAAGATGCCACACCTATTGCAGTTCCATGAATATGAGACACACCTATACTGTTGACCGCACTTCTTCTCTGTGTATAGAGCATCCACCACTGCTTTTCCTTATGATTCCATATCACTACCGGATCTGTAGGTGCATCATAGATCGGATCTCTGTATAAAGGTGCAGGTACAATGCATTCTTTCCAGACCGAGCCAACATCCAGACCTTGTCTCGTAAGCCATTCATCCTCTACAGATACCCTCTTTTCTTCCCCTGACTCATTCGCTAAAGTAACGGATACTCTGGGTTTCTGCCCGGGTGCTAATTCTTCACAACCATAATCCCCATCAAAAATCTGCCTGATCGTCCACATAAATATCTGTCTCCTTCCCCATTTTCAAGTCATAAATCGATTTAATCGTATTATACTTACATCCATTACTTTTTTCAATTATCCCTTCATTTTCCTCTGCTGAATCGGCAAGTCCGGCAATAATTCTGGACATGCTGTCTTTTGCCTGATTCATATCTGTGACATTCTTCTGCATATCCATTTCTTTTTGGTTGATATCACCGATACTCTCGTTCAGTTCATCAAAGATTCTCTTCGTCTGATCTACACTTTCTTCCTGCTTTCTCAATGCATTACTGATAAGCGACATTGCCTTTACAATTCCCTCTGTCTTATCTACAAGTTCCTGAATATTGGCACCAATTTGTGCTGCAGAGCTGTTGGACTGTTCGGCAAGTTTCTGAATCTGCTGTGCAACCACTGCAAACCCTTTACCTGCATCTCCTGCTCTGGCTGCCTCAATACTTGCATTAAGTGCCAGGAGATTTGTCTCCTCAGCTATATCTGTAATATACTCTGTAACGCTCTTGATCTGCTGTACTGAATCATTGGTAACAGCTACCTGTTCTTCTATGTCTTTGGCTGTATCCTGTGATTCCCTACTGCTTTCAAGAAGTGCTCCCAGAATATTCTGGCTTTCTCTTGCAGATTCTGTCATCTTCTCAGATATCTTACTGATATCTGAGATCTGCTCTAACATCAGATTAATGGCATTATTTGTTACTTCAACATCTTCAGTAGCACTTCTGCTCTGGTCTCTTTGTTCATTTGCAGTCGTATAGATCTGTCCTACATTGGAACTTGTTTCCTTTGCTACAAAAATGACCTGATTTTTACCCTGAGTTTTTCAGTTCCCTGTGCAAGTTCACCGAATTCATCTGTTCTGTGTGTCTTGAGCAATCGGTCATCTGATAAATCTCCCATAGATACTTTAAGCAATACACGCCTTACATCATGCAATACTTTTGTTAAAGCTCCTATATACAGGAAGATAAAAATAACAACTGCTACAAAAATAGCTAATGATATTGCTACACAGATAAAAATGTAACGATTTACAACATTATTTTCATAATACCTAAACTCATTGTAGTTACCCCTTCCCATTTAAAATACAAATTATTGTGGATACTGTTCAAGCCACTCGGCATCCTTCTCCAGCATTTTACGAACTCTCTGAACTCCACTTGCTTTGTTTCCATTGACAAGTAATCCCATTAATTTCAAAACAGGCATAGACAGTACATCTACAGAAATCTCCCGCAGCTCATCTATGGATATTCTCCCATCTGCAGCCTTCCACAACGCTAAGAAAACAAGGCACTCATATATATTGGATGCCATAGGATTGTCTTTGCCAACATCATCTATCCGGCACAGCATATCTTTATATTCTGTGTATGTTTTTTTCATCAGAGCTGTTGTATACTCTTTCCCATATCGTTTCGTAACACTCTTTTTAACATATGGTATCACCATTTTCCAGTATTTGTCCGTGTACTCCATCATGACAAAACCTGCCCCCTTCTATTCCTATCCTGCATATAAAAACAGCCTTGGTTAGAATTATCTAACTAAGGCTGTTTTAGCATAACTTATTGGAAAAATAAACACGAATCAGCACTTAAAGCCTGCAGTTACCTGTCTGGTCACATCCGGATAATTGGTAATGATCGCATTCACTCCATACTGACAGGCAAGTGCCATGTGTTCCTTCTCGTTCACAGTCCAGACATTTACGTCCAGACCATTTCTGGCAGCATCCTGCATGTAATCAGGATATTGAAGGTTATAAAGTGCCGGATGAAGTGCATTCGCACCATGTTTCTTTGCATAAGAAGCCACGTCAATCGGACCATCTGCATATAAGAACCCAACATAGCAGTCAGGATCCAACTCATGCAGCTTCACACAGGTATAATGATTGAAAGAAGAATATAGTACTCTGTCTTCCATTCCCATTTCTCTGGTAAGTGCAATAACTTTACGCTCAATTTCCGGATAAAATACAACGCCTGTCTTGATCTCTACATTAATAGTAAGGTCAGTAGGTTTTATCAGCTCATACACCTCACGCAGCGTAGGAATATCCGCATGCTCATATTTCGGACAAGTCCTGTTATAGTTGAATTTTCTAAGCTCTTCAAAAGTATAATCCTTTACCCAGCCTTTTCCATCACTGGTGCGGTCAATCCATTCATCATGAATTACCACAAGCACATCATCTTTTGTAAGCTGAACGTCCAGTTCAATACCATCAGCCCCCTGTTCAACCGCTAATCGAAATGCCTCCAGCGTATTTTCCGGTGCATATCCGCTTGCTCCTCTGTGTGCCCATACAAGGGGGGTATCTTTTTTCTTAAAGTTTTCAAATGACATGACTTTGTCCTCCTTAATCTTCTACATCATATGCTTCTAATCCGCGCTTAGCCTCTGCTTTAGTATCTCCATGTTTTACCATAAGCATGGTACAGAATGCTGCAAAACTAAATATTGCTGCATATGGAAACAACGTGCGATATCCTACATGTTTTAACAAAAATCCTGCAAGAATCGGCGTAATGATCTGCGCCGTCATACTGAAAGTATAATACAGCCCGGTGAATTTTCCCACTTCACTGCCCTTGCACATTTCAAGAACCATAGGCAGACTGTTCACATTGATCGCTGCCCAGGCAAGCCCCATGCATAAAAATATGGCATATAACCAGGTGTGGAACGTATCACACAGCATTGTATACACAAATGAAACAATAAAGCAGCTTGCAAGGAGCAATACTCCTGCCTGAATGGTACGTCTGCGTCCAATCCTGCTTGCCATCTGGGCTACGGGAATATAGGAAAGAATTGCGCCTCCTGTAGCAACAGTCAGGCACATGGAAGCTCCTCCAAGGCTCATCCCCCACATTTTTCCTGCATAAGTCGTAAACCATGTTTCCACTCCATTATATGCAATGAACCAAAGGGCAATGGAGCAGAGCAAAAAGGCAAGACTACGCTTTACATCTGCCAGAAGCTTTTCTTCTCCGGATTCACTGTCTGTTTCAGCCAGATTCTCTTCAGGATGTGCATTCTCGTATTCCTTCATCTCAAGACTAAGCTTAGCCTCATCTACCGCAAACATTACAATGCAAAGTGCTACGATCATAATTCCTGCCACGATCAGGAACAATGGCATATAATCTATATGTTCCATGCCGGCAGTTCTCCGGGTGGAATACAGAACACTTGCAATGATCAGATATACGATTCCACCCAAAGCTCCCATTAAATTGATAATTGCATTTCCTTTACTTCTCAATGGCTTGGGAGTTACGTCAGGCATCAATGCGACCGCAGGACTGCGATATGTTCCCATGGCAACCAGCAGACAGCCAAGAACCACTACGAAAAATATCTGAACCAGATCAGAATTTGTCTGAAAAAACAGATTATCCAGATATGGGATCAGAAGCATTAAGAACACTGCAGCAACAGTTCCGCGCAAAATAAAAGGCTTGCGTCTTCCCATTTTAGCAGTACATTTATCAGAGAGTCCTCCAAATAACGGTAGCAGGAAAAGAGCAAGTACATTATCAGCCGCCATGATCGCACCTGAAAAAGTTTCATTCATGTGGAATGTGTTGGTAAGAATCAGTGGAATTACACTATTATACATCTGCCAGAAAGCACAGATAGACAAAAATGCAAAACCAATTTTAATAGTCTGTTTTGTGTTTAGTTTCATCCTTTGCTTATACCCCCTTCTTCTCCTTTATTCTACCGAATTTTCGTTCATATCTCAATACGTGCTTATGTCATTTCTCCAACTTCAATTCAATATTATCAGAAACATAACAAATATATCCGTGTGTCTTTGCATATTTTTCCGCTTCTCTTTGAATAACAGAGTTCGTTGCATATTCCAATGCATAAGCTGTACAACCATGCTGAATTACCAAATCTAAATAATTAGTATAGTATTCTCTGGTATCTTTCGCATTTTTCGAATAACTGTCATTTGAAAAATCATACATGGTATAAACGTTTTCCTGATTTACTCCATCAATGAGCTTGTTTTTTCCTTTTTCAAGGTATTTTTTTACAAATATGTCTCCACCGTTTATTATAACCTTCTTATCAAAGTTTTTAATATCCTTTAAAATATTAATTATCCCATCATAGATTGATTCCTTCTGATACATATAATATACATCGACATTATCAATGAAGAAACCGTCCACACCTTTTTGTACCAGATCATTCACTCTTGAAGCTACAAATTCCTGCCATTTAGGATTTGATACATCTATCCATTTTTCTTCCGGCCAATTCTCATACTCTCCCAATGTATATTCTTCATATTCTGCATAGTAGGGTCTGAAATTCTCGATGGAACCAATATTTAAATACGAATAGATTTCATTGACTCCATTCTTTTTTAAATGTGAGATTTCATCCTTTGAAAAATATTCCGCGTCTATTATCAGTACATCAATATTCGTAATCTTATCTATTACATTTGAGTCCTCACCGATTAAGACAACATATTTTTCCATAGCTTTTGAAGTATTTTCAAAACAACCACGAAGCAATATAACAAATAACACTATGACAAATATTTTCAATATTATTTTTTTCATTTTTCTCCTGATACATTTATAATGCAGAACGACCTCTATTGATTCATCATCAATAGAGGCTATATTTTTATTTCATCTTATTTCTTATTTCTGCCAGTCTTTCCAGTGCTGCTTTCAGTGTTTCATCTTTCTTGGCAAAATGGAATCTCACATAATCATGTACATCTTCCTTAAAGAAACTGGAACCGGGTACTGAACCGACTCCGACTTTCTTCGCCAGATCTACTGCGAAATCATAGTCATTGTCATAACCAAATTCGCTGATATCCACCATTACATAATATGCCCCCTGCGGCTCAACAAAGGAAAGTCCTATGTCACGCAGACCCCCGCAGAACAAGTCTTTCATATGCGTATAATGCTGCTGAAGTTCTTCGTAATATTCATCTCCAAAATTAAGTCCTACAACGACTGCTTCCATAAGTGGTGCGGCTGCGCCGATCGTAAGGAAATCATGCACTTTCTTCACACGCTCGGTAATTTCGGGCGGAGCAATGACATATCCGATTCGCCATCCGGTGATGGAATAGGTCTTGGACAATGAACTGCATATGATCGTGCGTTCTCTCATTCCCGGAAGTGTTGCCATGTATACATGTTCATGCGGTTTGTACAGGATATGTTCATATACTTCATCCGTAATGACATAGAGATCGTATTTCTTAGCCAGATCTGCAATGATCGTCATCTCTTCTCTGGTAAATACCTTGCCACTCGGATTGGAAGGATTACACAGGATCAACGCTTTCACACCCGGCTGCTTAAATGCATTCTCCAATACATCCGGATCAAAGGAAAAAGCAGGAGGAACCAGCGGAACATAAATCGGCTCTGCACCTGACAAAATGGCATCTGCACCATAATTCTCATAAAATGGGGAAAAGACTACCACTTTATCTCCGGGATTACATACGGTGAGCATTGCTGCCATCATAGCCTCTGTTCCACCACAGGTTACTACGATCTCCTGATCAGGGTCTACGTCCATTCCTGAGAAATGTTTCTGTTTTCTGGCAAGTGCCTCCCTGATCGTCTGTGACCCCCATGTCGTCGCATACTGATGAGGGCCGACATGTGCAAGCTCTGACAACTTATCTGTGATTTCCTTCGGCGGGTCAAAATCAGGGAAGCCCTGAGATAAGTTAATAGCTCCATACTGGTTCGATACTCTTGTCATTCTACGGATCACAGAATCGGTAAATCCTGCCGTTTTATCACTTAAAGGTTTCATACACACACTTCCATTTCTATTTTTTACGCATCATAGGAAATTCCTGAATTTAAAATGCCCTTTTCATCAAATGCTGCCTTCACACGTTTCATCAGTGCGATATTTGCCGGATTGGCAGCTTCAAGCATATATTTCTGCTTGCTCAGTCCAATTCCATGTTCACCACTTGCCAGTCCACCAAGCTCTGTACACTTTCTATACAGAACCGTCAGGTTGGTATCCAGTTCTTTCGCCCATGTGGCATCATCCCTGTCACCTCTGACTACGCACAGATGCACATTGCCATCACCAGCATGGCCAAAGCTGATCATTCTCATTCCACATTCTTTCTCATACTCATTGATAAAGTTGACGAAAGTATCGATCTGATTGATCGGAACAACCATATCCAGTGGTTCCTGCTCAGAAACTGCTTCTACTGATTTTACGAGACAACCACGGATTCTCCAGACATTTGCAGCTACTTCCGGATCTTCCAATGCCAGGAATGCCCTGGCTCCCGCCTGTCTGGTCACTTCTTCTGCTGTCTTGATATTCTCTGTGATCTCTGATTCTTTCCCATCAAAAGTCAAAAGTAAGTATGCCTTTGCATCTGTCAGCGGGAACTGTAAATGCAGGAAATCTTCTCCAAGCTGCACTACCTTTCTCTCAATAAACTCAATAGCCGTTGGATTAATATTCGCCTGAATGATCTTGGGAACACTTTCAATGCCGGCTTTCAAAGATTCATATCCTACCAGGATACTGATGCTTTTCTCCGGCTTTGGAATTAATTTTAATACACATTTGGTAATGATTGCAAGCGTTCCTTCAGAACCGATCACAATATCTTTCAGATCCAGTCCTGTAGTATCTTTACGGTTCTTACCTCCTACCGTAAGAACTGTACCATCTGCCAGAACTACTTCCAGTGCCATGACGTAATCACGGGTCACACCGTATTTTACAGCACGCATACCACCTGCATTGGTACTGATATTACCTCCGATAGATGCTTTCTTTTCACCTGGATCAGGGGGATAGAATAAGCCTTTTGATTCAACGAATGCCTGAAAGTCCTGCAAAATAACACCAGGCTCCACAGTTGCTGTGAACGTTTCCTCATCCAGTTCTAATATGTGATTCATAAGAGAAACATCAATTACGATTCCATCACCATGTGGAACTGTTGAACCGACCAGATTGGTACCTGCTCCTCTGGGTGTTACAGGTATCTGATTCGCATATGCGTATTTCAACAATTCACTTACTTCCTGTGTCGATACAGGAAATACGACTGCCCTGGCACTTCCGATACGTCGCTCCAGATTATCGGACAGGTACTTTTTTTCGATTTTGTCTGTAATTACACGATTTTCATCACCGATGATCTTTAATAATTCTTCTCTCATGTCATTTCACCAACTCTCTGATTATTTAGTCTTAGCTTCCCATGCCGGAACGAAGTAGCCGCCGAACTTGTCTTCAAAGATCTGCTTGGTTTCTTCAGACTGGAAAAGCTTGACAATTTCCTGATATACAGGGTCATCTGCATTTTCACTCTTTACTGCGATCAGGCAGAAATAGCTGTCATCATCATATTCTGATTCTTTGAAAATAGCAGTGGAAGGATCAATGCCGTAATCCAGTGCATAGTTACCATTTACAACTGCAATGGTAAAGTCAGGAATTACAGAAGGAATTGTAGATGCTCCAAGCTCTGTAATATCTACCTGTACTTTATAATCAGTAATATCTGATACGGTAGGATTGGCTCCTGCATTTGGATCGATTTCAATAATACCTGCTGACTCCAATACTTTCAGTGCACGTCCTCCATTAGAAGCATCGTCCGGAATAGCAACAGTGTCACCATCTTTTAACTCATCAATGGACTGAATCTGGTCAGAATAAATATTCATTGCAATGATGAATGTATCACCGATCGCTGTAAGGTCATATCCATTCTTCTCTGTATCATTATTGAAATATGCATGATGCTGGAATGCGTTGATATCAATTTCTCCTGCATCCAGTGCTGCATTAGGAAGGGAGAAATCTGAGAACTGTACATATTGAAGGTCGATACCCTCTCCTGCCAGTTTCTCTTTGATAGGATTCCAGATGTCTTCATAGATAACTCCAGTCAGACCAAGCTTCACTACACGGGTTTCTCCGTCATTTGAAGTCTGCGCTTCCTGTGTGGATGCTGTTGTATCATCTGTTGTTGCTGCATTACTGTCTGCTGCGGATGTATCTTCTGCCTTCTGGCTTCCGCATCCTGTAATCGTTCCTAATGCTAATACTGCTGTAAGTACTGTTGCTAATAATTTCTTTTTCATAATTTTATTCTCCTCATCTATTTATTTAATGTGTATTTTTCTTTGCAATATGATTTCCAATGATCTGTATCACGGTTACGATCACTACCAGAACAACAACTGTTGTATAGGTAACGTCCGGCATGTTTCTGTCATGTCCGTACATAATGGCAAAGTTACCTAAACCGCCGGCGCCAACTGCTCCCGCCATAGCTGTCAGACCGATCAGGCTGATAATTGTAATGGTAGTTCCTCTGGCAATACCTGCAATGCTTTCTTTCAGATATACGCTCCAGATAATCTCCAGATTACTCAGTCCCATAGACTGTGCTGCTTCTATCAGTCCCGGATTTACATCCGACATTGCTGTTTCCATCTGTCTGGTAAAGAATGGTGCGCATCCAAAGATCAGCGGCACGATTGCTCCTTTTACACCGATTCCTGTTCCCATGATCGCTCTGCTGAGTGGAACAAGTCCTACCAGAAGAATGATAAATGGTATGGAACGGAAAAAATTCACGATTTTATCTATCACCTGATAGATTACCTTATTCGGTACGATTCCTGATGGTCTGGTTACGATCAATGTGATTCCCAATATAATGCCGATCAGAAATGATATTCCACCTGCCCAGCCTACCATAATAAATGTATCTCTGAAACTTTCCCAGAAAATATCTGTTCTCGCCATGACATTCGGTATGATTTTATTTAGAAACTCTGCCATCAAAAATCACCTCCACTCCTACATTTTTCTCTTTCAGATATGCGATCGCTGCATCAATCTGCTTTGCTTCTCCCTGCACGATCGATACCAGACCGCCTATTGGATTGCCTCCTATCAACTCAATGTTTCCAAAGATAATATTGACATTCAGCTCAAATTTCCTTGATATCTGAGAAACCAATGCCTCTGAAACATCTCTCTTGATATAACTGGATCTGAGTACCACTTCACCTGGCTGTATATTCAGCAACTCCTTGTGTGTCTCAACTAGCTCTGTTATTTTGGAAAGATTCGTTGTATTCTCAACAAATTCACGGGTAATGGCTTCTTTTGGATTTGCAAAAATATCAAATACCTTACCACTTTCTACAACAACTCCGCCTTTCATAACTGCCACTTTATCACAGATATCTTTGATAACCTGCATCTCATGTGTAATGACTACAATCGTAATCCCCAGTTCTTTGTTAACTTTCTTGAGAAGTTCCAGAATCGCCTTTGTTGTCTTGGGATCTAATGCACTGGTAGATTCATCACTCAGAAGTATCTGTGGGTCACTGGCAAGTGCTCTGGCAATTGCCACTCTCTGTTTCTGTCCTCCTGAAAGTTGTGATGGATAAACATCTGCCTTTTCTTCAAGCTCTACCAGTTTTAATAACTGGTTAACTTTCTCCTGCTTTTCCTTTTTGGATAATCTGGATTTTCGAAGTGGGAAAGCAATATTTTCATATACCGTTCTTGCTGCAAACAGATTAAACTGCTGGAAGATCATTCCTATCTTCTTACGCCTCTGCCTCAGTTCCTTAGGTGACATGGCAGTAAGCTCTTCTCCCTCAACATAGACTTTACCTTCTGTAGGTCGCTCCAGCAGATTGATACATCGAACCAAAGTTGATTTGCCAGCGCCGGACATACCGATAATTCCATATATATCACCTTTCTCAATGGAAAGGTTTATATTTTTCAGCGCCTCAACTGTTCCGTCCTTAGTCGTAAACCGCTTGGATAAATTTTCAAATACAATCTCTGCCATGTGATTCATCCTCTCTGTATTCCTGATAGATGTAATCATATCGTATTAGTAGGAATTTGTATAATAGAAAAAAAATATAGTTGGCGATAAGTTTTACTTATAACCAACTATATAGCATAAATTATTTGTCTGATTTTTCAATCTGTTTTTCGAATCTGGAATATACCCAGTTTATTATGAAACATAATATACCCGCTGCAAAGAATCCTATCGGCTTCAAAATATTGGAATCATAGCTTACATCAAATAATACCAGCTTCACTACGGAAATAAAGGTAAGCATCAGCCCATATAATCGGAACGATTTATGTCTGGTCATAAAACCGATCACAATACTTGCCACTGCAAATACCAGTGTTACAATGGATACTGCATAGCCTACTGCATCCATTCTGTACAAAATCACATATAACAGCACCAAAAACTTGGAACAGATGTAAATTCCTACCGGAAGCTCCGACATCTCTTTTCGGAACCGGAACAGATTCGAAATGTTCAGCATATATAGGATCAGAGTAATTACTGAATAAAAAACAACCGCCGCTGCTTCTGAACTGACTGAAAATCCAAATACATGGATCGCATTACATATGCTTATAATAGAACTTCCCCATACCATCATAATAAGATTCATGAGATATCCTATAACATAGGATATCTTTTCCTCCTCATGGGTAATCGGATTCTTGCGGTACCACTTTGAATTCAGTAAAAGGTCAATCAATACCAGTAAAATAAACAACGTTCCTCCACTGGCACTCTCTTCTACACAAATGCTGATAAACAGGACGATCCACAATGCTGTATTCATATATTTGTGTTCTCTGCTGTATTTCTTTAACAGGCAAATGCCGGACAAAATCATAAACAGGAAGCAGCCACCATAACTGAACCAGTGGTTTACAAGTACAGGAGTTGTCGTATTTACCATTGTAATAAGAACATATGCATAAAATAAATACCAGAATTTTCTTTCCTTCAGATAAACTGCCGCTGCAAAAAGGAATGGAACGACTAGCAGATATCCAACATAATCATTTACGATTCCGGCATTAACAAACAGTAAAGAAAAGCTCAGGATTCCAAAAGATAAATATTCCCCATACTTTTTCCTGCAAAGGGCATACAAAACAATTGCCTGTACGATCCATACATAGGAACTGTACTTTCCGATCACTGAATCGGAAGAACCAAACAACTCACATATTTTAAATATACTCCATTGTAAAAAGATACAGGCCATCGTCAGCGAAATGAGTGTGATGGTCATACCTTTTCCCATCTTTTCAGAAGTATAATGTGCAATGCAGTAAGCCAGTGCTGCAAAAGAAATTATCATAAGTACACATATTACCAGCGCCTGATCAAGATAGAAGAAACCAAACAGGAACTGAATGACCGGAACCTGAAGAAACAGATATATATTTGTCTTATAGGAACGGTCACTTGTCAGAAACAGAAGCACAACGCCTACAGCATATACAAGGATTCCAAGATACGTTTCCTGCCACTGAGCTAATACCAGCATAGAAGAAATAATCAATCCCACATTGCATATGTATGCGAACATCCTTGATTTCTCTCTTGCCAGAAAACCTGTTGCAACAAGCCATAATACTAATATGACCAGGAGAGTCATCCTGGAAATTACTTCATAGGTAAAACAGGTTATCAATGCCGATATATAGATCGCACTGACACCACAACCTGCAAGTGCTGCAAACAGTACATCATATTTACTGCCTTTCTTCATTTTCATGATACCAACACCTGCTATCACTGCACTGACGGTAAACATGATCCCTACCTTAACTGCATCAGGTATCGCCCTGTAAATCAATCCACCGAACAAAATCAAGCTGAACAGGATCAACACAGACGCCAGAATTCCCATCAGATACTTACCCACTGCCTGTTCCATGTTCTTATTCTTCTTATTCTCCGGTGTTCTATCAGCGCTATATTGTTGTCCCTGTACCGTGTCAGGTGACTGCACCGTTGAAAATACAGCCTTTTTCGTTTCTGCTGTAACAGGTACATTACTGCTTACAGGCTGTACTCCCACATTCTGCGCATTTTTCAGTTTCCATACTTCTTTCTCAAGCTCATCAACCCGTCTCGACAGACTATTCAATTGCTCAAACATTTCGGTTTGTTCTACGCTCTCTCCCATTTTCTCCCTCATATCTCTCATCGATTTAAGTATTTTATGTTAACGAGTCATATTGTATCATATCCTGTCGTTTACGTCCAAGTATTTCCATAAAATAAATGCTGCAAAAACTGTTGCCAGCAGATCTGCCGCAGGCTGCACCAGAAATAGTCCCGTCCGGCCGCCTATTGCAGGTAAAAAGAATAGTAATGGTATGTAGAAAATTCCCTGTCTGGCAACAGAGATCCACAGTGCCCTGGAATACTGTCCTATATTCTGCATGTACATACTACTGACAGCATAAAATCCCAGAAAAGGCAGTGAGATACATTGTAATCTCAATATCTGCACACCTAATCGTATGACTTCTTCATCCTGACTAAGTACTGCTGTAACAGGTTTTACACAAATTGCCAGTAAGATAGATGCGACCAAAAGAAAAATGGTTCCGATCCATACGGTCAGTTCTAACGACTTCTTCACTCTGTCATACTGTTTTGCTCCGTAATTCATGGCACAAATGGGCTGAAATCCCTGTCCCCAGCCTATCATGATCATATACGCCAGTGCTGCGATTCTGGAACTGACCGTCAAGGCTGCGATCATACTCTCTCCAAAAGCCGCAGCTACAATATTAAGAAGCACACCTGCAATCCCTGTAATTCCCTGTCTTGAGAAATTTGGAGCACCACCAGCCAGTATATGATATACCCGTGTCTTGCTAAAATATGCCCTGTTTAATCTGACGGGAATATTTCCATGCTGAAAGGATAGAAAAAACAGCACAACTGCCCCTATAATCTGTCCTGCCAGAGTCGCCCATCCGGCTCCGACAAACCCCATTTTTAATCCAAAGATAAAGACAAGATCAAGTATCATATTACTGACCATCCCTGCCAGCAAACCCGTCATTCCGTCTTTCACATTACCGCACAAACGCAACTGATTATATACTGTCAATGCAAACAGGCTAAAAGGAACACTGAACAGAATAATCCTCAGATACTCTGTTGTATAATCCAGAAGCTGTGGGGAAGCATTTCCTCCTATGAAACCAGCCAGAGGTCTGACCCATGCAGTCAACATTATCATAAGGACTACACCTGTTCCTAATGCCATGACTATACCCAAAGAAGATATAACTTCCGCTTCTGCATCCTCCTGTTCTCCTATTTTTCGTGACATGACATTGCCACTTCCATATCCGAACCAGAACCCTATCGCCTGAATGAAACTTACAAAGCTGAACACAATTCCTATCGCCGCTGTCATGCTTTTATTATTCAGTTGACCAATAAAAAAAGTATCTGTCAGATTATAGATCATATTGATCAGCATACCGATAATCGTTGGAACCGACATTTTTATCAGTAAAGGAAGAATTGGCTCTGTCAGGATTCTCTCTCTTCTTGATTTTTTCTCATTCATCTCAGCAATTAGACGCCTCTCCCTTATCACCATCTACTCTGATGGTATCTCCATCCTTGAACTTAATGGTAGCAAATCCGACTCCCAGAACAGCAGGTATTCCGTATTCTCTGGCTATGATTGCTGCATGACTCAGTGCTGAACCAGTATCCGCTACGACTGCACTGGCAAGTCCAAATAAAGGTGTCCATTCCGGATCAGTAAGCTGACACACCAGAACATCACCCTTTTGCATCTTGTAAAATTCCTCCGGTCCATGGATAACGCATACCTTACCAACTGCCACTCCTGCACTTCCGCTCACGCCCTTTAACACATCTCCCCTGGAATCAAAGACCAGAAGCTTGGATGCATCCCATACTTTCTGTGAAAGTGGGTGTTTTTCATTTCTACGTGTGGTCTTCTCCTTATCAGATTCGGATAAGTACCCTCTCTTACAAGCCTCTGCCAGCTCATCTGCAAACAGATTTGCCACTCCACTCTCATAATCTGTTTCGGATAGTAATAATGTATTAGTCCGTTTCAGGCATTGACGAACATAGTAGAATAATGTCTCCCACAGATATTGACTTTCTTCCCTTACAACATGAAAATACCGGAAATGTTTGATTTTCTTCTCCAGTGCGGGGTATTGACTGCCATAGACAATTTTAAGTTGCTCCATGAGTTTACCAAAATCTTTCTCTTCTGTGTTATCGGAAGCCTGTCCATTGTCTGCTACCAATGGCTGTATAATATGTATAAGCCTGTCCGGATCTTCTATAAGTGTCTTTGCATGTGTACAGTAACAGTTATAATCTGACTTGTAACCATTCTTCTGCATAAAAACAGCGAACTGTTCTTTCATATAAGGAAACTTTTCACATAAATCCTCATATTTCGCACCTGTCAGCAATTCCTTTGCCAGCCTGTGATCTGCCTTGATTTTATCTGCCAGAGCAGCAATGTCCTTTGTCACTACAGATGTTTTGTTGTCCAATCCCCAGAACAGATCATATTTCGTATAATCCTTATTTACCTTTTTGACCGCTTTTTCCAGATCTTTTGCTATAGCTGCCGGGAACAGCGCATATTTAAAGCGATCATATGCCAACCTCTCTGTCAGCTTCAGGCTATAGGAGATGAACCTTCCACACTCCTGTATATTCATACTGTCAAAGTCTGTTTCTTTGATCTTCTCTATCTCCGTCTCATATCCCTGCATAAAAGCATGACACTCATCAGCACATTTATCATAATCCTTGAGCAATTTTAAAGTACCGGGCAACTTAAAGATATTTCTGTTGATCTTCATACCTGGATCTGGGAGTGTCTGGATTCCATCCTCGTCCATTTTGGGATCAGAAGTGAGCACAATGCCATTTTCCTTAAATATATTGGCTTTCTGCGTATTAATTGCAATAATATAATCATAATCCAGTGGCCTGTATGCATATGGCATTTTCTCTAATTGAAAGGACATGTTCGCCTTTGCAGGACCTTTTATCCTGCTATCCTTAATATACTCTGCAATGATTCTCTCCTCTTCCTTTTTATCTTCTCCCAGAGTAGTGATTGCCCTTGCCTGTAAAATATAGACATGTCCATCGCGGATCGCCCATTCAATATCCATAGGACAGCCATAGTGTTTTTCTACCTTTACTGCCTCTGCGCAAAGTACAGCTATTTCCTGATCGTTCAGACATCTTTCAGATTGTAACTTAGCACTCACGGAAATTTCTTTCGTATCCTTATCCGCATATATGATCTGCGTTTCCTTGGAACCAATTTGAAAGGACTTCACCGTCCCCTGTTTGCTGCATATATAACTATCTGCGGTCACTCTGCCACTTACAACGCTCTCTCCAAGTCCATAGCTGGCATTGATCTGCATTTCTTCCCTGTTCTGCGTAACAGGATTGACTGTAAATAAAACACCTGCTTTCTCACTTTCTACCATTCTCTGAATGACAACGGCCAGTGCAACAGAGAGCTGGTCATATCCCTGATTACAGCGATAGCAGACTGCCCTGTTCCCCCACAGTGAAGCATAACATCTGCGCACCTGCATAAGTACTTCATCAATCCCTCTGACATTCAGATAAGTTTCCTGCTGGCCCGCAAAACTCGCATCCGGTAAATCTTCTGCTGTTGCAGAAGAACGTACTGCTACTCTTGCCTGTTCACCAAGCTGTTTATACTTTTCACGAATGGCAGATTCTACTTTTTCAGGTAATTTACCGCATCCTATCAACTCTCTGAATTTCTTTGCTGCTTCCAGCAATCCGGTTTCGTCCTTCCCCGCCTTTTTGAGTTCATTCTCAAAGACTTCTTCCAGTCCATTCTCTTTCAGAAAAGCCCGATAGGCGTCTGCTGTTATGACAAATCCATCAGGAACAGCAATTCCTGCCGCACTCATTTCTCCCAGATTGGCGCCTTTTCCCCCTGCAACCATGACATCATCTTTTCTGATTTCCTCGAAATCCATCACCATACTCATATCTTCCACCTCTATCTCTGAATAAACTCACTGACTGTATTTTCAATAAATATCCTGAATATCTTTTCAAAATATTCCCTGTCGAATTGTACCGCGTTTGCAAAAAGGACAAAACTTCCGGTAAACACATTGACTAAACCCTGCACATCAACCTCTTTGACAACTCCATGCTCTTTCCAGTATGTAGCAAGTTTCTCAATAAAATCCCGATATACTACACCCACGCGATTCTCTGCCTCCAGATCTGCTCTGGAAAGAATTGCAAAGCTCTGGGAATAAACGGGCTGTTCCTCGCCTTTCTTCATAAGATCCATGGAATTGACATATATGATCTGTGTCAGAAATCCTACCGGATCTTTTAACGATTCATCAAACCTCTGCTCAACTATTTCCAGCTTCTGTTTACTGCGATACCTCATGACATCCAGAACCAGTGCATCTTTATCCTTCCAGAAATTGTAGAAGCTGCCCTGCGCAATTCCCACCCTTCTGGTAAGTTCCTGAATACTGAGAGCTTTCGTTCCTTTATCATGAAATAAATCCAGTGCCGTTTCCATGATCTTCGTCTTGATCAATTCTTTTTCTTCCTCACTAAATGCCTTTGCCATATAAATCACCACGCCTATGAATATTTTTATTTTTGTTCATTGATATGTTAGTATATTCTAACCAAAAAGTCAATGAATATTTCATTTTTTATTCATTGCATATATTAAAAAATAAGCAGCAAATACATAATCTGTATCTACTGCCTATCTGCACCATACTTTTATAAAACGTTATACTGCCCGCATCAGCTCCGCGATCGTTTCTTTTAATTTATTATAGGCTTCCTGTTCATCTTCAATATCAGCTACTGCCCTTTCCAGTGGACAAATGCCATCTCCGGTTCGATTACTGATCACGTTGATGCAGCACTCATAGCTATGCTCAATGCCTTTACGTTCAAGGTATTCTGCAGCCGCCTGGCTCATCAGATTGCCATGCACTCTGACAGATTTTCCCATAGAAAGCATCATTGCGGCCGCTTTTCCAATAATTTTATCTACGATAATGGCGTCCTTCAAGATTTCAGGATTGGAATCAAGTACTTTCATAATAGGTCTGACACCATTTCCTTTATCATGATATATGATCTGATTATTTCTGATCACAACAAAAGTAGCCTCTTCTGCAGCGATCATTTCTTTTGCCCGATAAAAGATCTCATCCGAACATACTGTTGCTGCCTGTTTCGAATCACTGTCCGGCATTGTTTTCAACAGCTTATTTACACTTTTTACAATAGGCGGAATCAAAAGTAATTGAAGTACAATTCCCGGAATTCCATCTACTACAAATGCAAAAGCAGATACAAAAGTGACTGCCTTACCGCCTGCAAGAAACAGCATAGCCCAGACAGCACCATGCACGATACGTCCACAGACCATGGCAGCGATCAATGAAACATACAGATTCTTGCGCTTCTGATAATACAGCACTCCGCTTACTCCGCCATAAACTGCAAGTTCACACATCATGATCGGCAACATTGGATAAAAAGCCGGCATTCCTGTCAACAATGAGGATATCAGAGGAACAACCATTCCGCCAATTATTCCCCATACCGGACCACATAACATTCCCATCAGAAAAATCGGAAAATGCATTGGTAACAGAATCGTTCCAGGTACTCCAAACGCATGTCCTGTCACATAAGGTAAGATCAGTCCCACTGCTGTCAGCAGCCCCATCGTTGTAATTGTTTGTGTTTTGTTATTGTGTTTTGTCATCAGTTACATCCCTTTTATAGTTGTTTTTCTTATTATAATGCATATTTTATTTCTACGCAATTGCAGATCAGATAACTTCCTGACAGGTCAGATTTTTCCTCTGTCTTATTGCAGGTGCGCAGAAATGTACCGCATTTATAATGATCTGCTGAATCTCTGGTCTATAATAAATCGGATATTCCTCATGCCCGGGCTGGAAATAGAATATCTTCCCCAACCCTCTCGTAAAGGTACAGCCACTGCGGAATACCTGTCCTCCGGAAAACCATCCGGCAAAGATCACATCATCCGGCTTGGGAATATCAAAATATTCACCATACATTTCCTCTTCCGGAAGTTCTATTTTTTCCGGAATCCCGGCAGCAATCGGATGTGTTGGCATAAGACACCACAGATTCTCCTGTTCTCCATGTTTCCACTTCAACGTCATAGACGTACCTAACAGCTTCTTCATAATCTTTGAAAAGTGTGCAGAGTGAAGAGCAATTAACCCCATTCCCGCTAACACATGCTGTTGTACTCTCTCTGCTATTTCATCAGAAAACTCATCCTGCAGTGCATGACTCCATATGATCAGCACATCGGTATCATCCAGTACTTCTCTGGTCAATCCATGCTCCGGCATGTCAAAAGTTGCCGTTCTAACCTGAATGTCCCCCTCTTTTCCAAGAAATCCTGCAATACAGCCATGGATTCCTTCCGGATATACCTTTCCAATATTCTCATATTCTCTCTCATGCTTGTATTCATTCCATACTGTTACTTTGATCATGATGTTTTTCTCCATTTTCCGTGAAGCAATAATGCCGTCACTTTTTCATAGCTTTCTTCTTTTACTTATATTATCATTCAAAATTATCCCTCAGAAATGCCGCTGACCTCTGTATGCACTTTTCCTGATCCAGCGCATCGAAATGTTCGATTGCAAAATAACCTTCATACCCGGATTCTACAACCTTGGCAAGTATCTCTTTCATAGGAATATAGCCATCACCTACAGCAACCGACTCCGCTCCGCGATCCTTACAATGCACATGAATAACTCTGTCTTTCAGTTCTTCCCATGCAGTGAAGATATCTTCCTTGTGGATAATAAAATTACCGGTGTCAAAAGTAATCCACAGATCAGGGATCTTTCTCATGAACCACTTCATACCATTTACGCAGGCAATAGGCGAATCGGTATTGTCAAAATCTTCTATGACTACCTGTATTCCCTGTTTCTTCGCCATGGCAGCAATATCTGCCATACCCTGCACCATTCGAAGTGCTTTTTCATTCTGCTCAAGGAATGCCACTGTTTTCTCATAATCATGGATACACGCAACATAGTCCTTTGTTTCTTCTTTAAAAAATCCCGGAACTACCAGAATCTTACCCGCCCCGGCTTTTTTCGCAGTATCCACATGGCACTGTGCCCGCCTTGTCTCATCTTTTGAATCCATCTCATAGAATTCATAGACACAGCTTACATCCAACTGCGCATCCTTTAATAACCCATAGGTTTCTTCGTGTTCGTTCAAATATGTCATATTGATCTCAACCGCATCAATTCCAGAGTCCTTTGCCTCCTGTAAAAGAAAAGGAATCTCCTTCCCCGTCTGTTCTGCCGCCTGTAGAATATGATCATAAAATACAGAAATTTTCATATGTTCTTTCCCCTCCTGTATACATTCACTCTTATTATAACAAAATTTGATTTCACAGGAAATACATAATCCACTGCTTTATCTATTCGTTGAATACTGTAACAACCATTTCCAGACAGGAACCACATCAATGACGATGCCCTCACAATCAAGTGTTGCTTCTTCGCTGTTAGTAATAAGAAGACATTTGGATCCAGGAATGAAATTGTGTAGTTTGACAAAAGATCTGGTTTCCCTTTCTCTTGTGTCAATATCATCAAGAACCTGCATACTTACCTGAATGGCAAGGTTTTCGACCGGAACATAAAAGTCGATCTCTACGTTATTCTCAAAGAAATAAACATTTTCCACACCATATCGTCTGATCAGTTCAATTGCAACAAGATTCTCTAACTGTGCGGATTTGCAGTCTAATAACATAAGACCAAGCAGCCCGGTATCCATAAAGTAATATTTAGGGGAGGTTTCTTTTTCCACAAGTTTTGCAGCGTAGTTTTGTAAAGTAAAGAGAAGGTAGGAGTCTGTCATATATCCCACATAATTGATCACAGTTTGTTTTCCCAAAGAAGTACCGGCACTTTTTAAGATATTGGTTAGTCTGGTAAAAGATAATGGCTTGGTAACTGATTCAGCAATTTTCTTCAGGATCAGTCTGACTGCGAAATCATTGGAAATTTTATTTCTTGCAATAATATCTCCGAGATATACAGTCTGATAAATACTGCTTAAAAAAGGTTTCTTGTTCTTAATTTCAACTAATTCCGGAAAAGCACCATAGGTTACGTATTCATTGTATTGACTCAGAACATCAGCCTTGTCTTTTGTGCTGAGTACGTCTAAGTAATTTTTCTCTTTTTTATTTGCAATAAGATATTCGGAAAAAGAATATGGGTATACATTAAGAATTACAAATCTGCCACCAAGCGTTGATGCTATTTCACTACTGAGCATTTTACTGTTACTGCCGGTTATATTGATCCTGTATTTCATATCAGCAATTCTACGGACAAATTTTTCCCACCCATCGACATTTTGAATTTCATCAAGAAATAAATAAGGCCTGTTATCTGTGCCAGCTATCTCCATGCCTATTTCCAGGATCGTATTCAAATCTTCCGTTGTTATTTCCAAAAGTCGTTCATCTTCAAAATTCACATAAACGATCTGTGACAAAGGAATTCCTTTTTCTTCTAATTGTTTTATTTGTTGATACATTAAGTATGATTTACCGGTTCTTCTGATACCAACAAAACAGTAATTAACATTGTCTTCCAGAGGATATTGTCTGGTTATCAAGGGATTATTAAGGTAGATATCTTTCTGATCAATTAATATCTGCTTTAAGGTGTCTCTATTCATAGCAGCCTCCTTTATACAAGACAATTATATATTAATATTGTTCTATAGGCAAGACAAAAATACAAGTAAACTGTTTTGTGTAGATATAAATTATACATAGTATATGCCTGTTTCATTTATATGATTCAACATATGAACCTTGAAGTTGGCTTGGAATATTCCGATATTGTGAATTTCTTCATTTTCCCTTATAATTTACCTGTCATTCATTTAAACGGAGGTTTTCATTATGAAATTTATATCATGGAATGTAAATGGGCTGCGTGCCTGCATTCAGAAAGGTTTTCTGGATTTTTTCAATACAATTGATGCGGATTTCTTCTGCATACAGGAATCTAAATTACAGGAAGGACAGATTACACTTGATCTGCCGGGATATCATCAATACTGGAATTACGCTGAGAAGAAAGGCTATTCCGGTACTGCCATTTTTGCCAGAAAAGAACCATTATCTGCAACTTATGGCATCGGCATCGAAGAACACGATAAAGAAGGACGCGTCATCACATTAGAATATGACAACTTCTATCTGGTAACCTGTTACACACCCAATTCACAAAATGAGCTGGCAAGACTTCCTTACCGTATGCGCTGGGAAAACGATTTTCTCGCATATCTGCAATCATTAGATGCCAAAAAGCCCGTCATACTGTGTGGCGACCTGAATGTTGCACACAATGAGATCGATCTGAAAAATCCATCGTCCAACCGCAAAAATGCCGGTTTTTCGGATGAGGAACGGGCTAAGATGACAACTTTGCTGAATGCCGGTTTCACAGATACTTTCCGCTATTTTTATCCTGATACAGAAGGAATCTATTCCTGGTGGTCATACAGATTCAAGGCGCGCGAGAAGAATGCCGGATGGCGTATTGATTATTTCATTACCTCAAAGCGTCTGGATCAGGAATTGAAAAAAGCAGCGATCCACACCGATATCTTCGGTTCAGACCACTGCCCTGTTGAACTGGAAATCGATATATAATTGTAATATCTTATTTTTCCAGAAGTTCTTCCATTGTATGCCATCCCAGTACTGCACATTTTACTCTCGCCGGCATATGAGAAATATCCTGCAATGCAGAGCCTTCTTCCAGCTCTTCTATTTCTTCGGCAGATGCTTCTCCTTTGATCATTCGAAGGAAAATATCTGCCAGATGCATTGCCTCGTCTTTTGACTTTCCAATGATAAGTTCCAGCATAATATCCGCAGATGCCTGGGAAATCGCACATCCATCGCCCACATAGGCTCCATCCGTGATCTTGCCATCTTCTACCTTAAGCTGCAGAATAATGTCATCACCACAGCTTGGGTTCACACCTTCCAGCACCAGATTCGCATCATCCAGCTTATGCTTATGCACAGGATGCTGATTGTGATCGATCAGTATTTCGTGATAAAAGGTATTACTCTCCATAACCCATTTTCCTCCTAACCTGACTTAGACTCGCCAAGAAGCGGTCAATATCTTCCTTCGTATTATAAAAGGCAAAACTGGCTCTGGCACAGGAACGGATTTCCAGATGAGCCAGAAGCGGCTGCGCACAATGGTGTCCTGCTCTGATGGCAACTCCATCCTCATCCAGAATCGATGCCACATCATGCGGATGTACATCCTTTACTGCGAAACTGATAATACCATGATGTTCTTCCCAGTTTGAACTGCCTATGATCTGTATCCCCTGTATCTGCTGCATGCCTTCAAAGGCATATTTTGTAAGCTCCTGCTCTTTACAGACAATATTTTCCATTCCAATGGAATCCATGTAATCCAGTGCCGCCGCCAGTGCAACCGCACCACCGCCATTGACCGTTCCCGCTTCGAATTTATGTGGCAGTTCTGCATAAGTGGCCCCTGTTCTGGTCACATATTCGATCATCTCACCGCCACTCAGGAATGGAGGCATCTGTTCTAACAAAGCCTCTTTACCATATAAAACACCGATTCCCATAGGTGCCATCAGTTTATGCCCGGAAAAGGCAACAAAATCCGCATCCAGCTTCACAACATCAACCTTCATATGCGGTGCGCTCTGGGCTGCATCTACCAGAACAACACCACCATTGGCATGAACCTTCTCAATGATTGTTTCTACCGGATTGATACACCCCAGTACATTTGATACATGTCCTATTGCCGCCAATTTTGTATGTGATGTTATTTTATTCTTGATTTCCTCAGGTGTCAATGTACCATCCTGTTCACAATCCAGATATACCAGTCTGGCTCCGGTAGCCTTTGCCACCATCTGCCAGGGAAGCAGATTGCTGTGATGTTCCATAACAGTAACCAGTATTTCATCATCTGCATTCAGGAAGTTCAGACCATAACTGTATGCCACCAGATTGATACTCTCCGTTGTATTTCTGGTAAAGATGATCTCTTTCGCACTTCCTGCATTGAGGAAGCGTCTGACACGCTCCCTCGCATTTTCATACTGTTCTGTCGCCTCTACTCCTAATTCATAGAGTCCTCTCAGCGGATTGGCATTATATTTCTCATAGAAATTCTTCTCTGCCTCTAATACAGAAAACGGTCTTTGTTCCGTAGCTGCATTATCCAGATAAGCGATCGACCGATTCATCAACAGGGGGAAATCTTTCTTATAATCCGTCATGATATGCCTCTACCTCCTTGCGTACATCTTCGTCCGGGATCAGACTGCACAGAGCATCTATCTTTGCTTTTGCAATAATACGCTCTGCTTCTTCCTTGCTGATTCCGCGTGACCCCAGATAAAAAAGCATTGACTCATCCAGTTTACCAATCGTTGCACCGTGATTACCTTCCACGTCTTCTTCTGCACACAGGATCAAAGGAATTGTCTGATTCACCACATCATCACCAATCAGCAATACATCCTCTTTCTCATTTCCTACTGCACCAGAGCTTCCATGCAGGAAATCAATGGTTCCTCGAAACAGCTTAAATGCCTGGTCACGAAGGATTCCCAAAACCTCCATATTACTCTCTGTCTTTGCACCCTGATGACGGGCTACATAGTTCATATCAATATGCTGGTCATCTCTGCCCAGATATCCGATTTTTGCATCCATGCTGCTCTTTTGACCTTGCAGGTCAATCAGTCCACCGGCATATACCTGATTACCACCCAATGAAATATGCACGATTTCTACCGAAGCATCCTCTTCACAATAACCACCTACATCATGCAGTGCATCATAACTCTTATCCAGCAGTTGCGCAAAATACAGTCTGACTTTCGCACCTTTCCTGGCGTATACCTTCACCTGCAATGCAGAAAGTCCGGCACAGCCTGATTCATTCGCTGTTGTAAAGATATAAGAAGTCTCGCTGTTTTCTTCTGCATAGATCTGTACTTTATTATAGTAATTATGGTTGTCCTGATATCGAAGCCGATAGAGAACCGGCTTATCCTCCTGTGTCTCTTTTGCTGCATGGAAACTATCAGCCTCTATGGATGCTCCCAGAATGTCCATATCCTGTCCCAGTCCACTGTTTAGACTATTCCAGTCAATCTCTGTACTTTCTCTTGTAATCGCTGCATCAGGCATTTTTATCTGTACTTTCAATGCAATATCTATTGTAATATCACTTATCCTGCTTTCATTCATTCCCAGACGGTTCCATGTTGGAGCAGGCAGTTTATTGATTGTCATTTCCATAATGGTTCCTCCTTAACCAATACATCCGATCATTTCCAAACGGATCAGGTTGTTCATTTCCACTGCATACTCAAGCGGCAACTCTTTTGATACATTATCTGCGAAACCGCTGACGATCATTGCTCTCGCTTCTTCTTCGCTGATTCCTCTGGACATCAGATAAAATACTGCTTCATCACTGATTCTTCCAATCTTGGCTTCATGACCTACATCTGCATTCTTCGTGCGGATATCCATAGCAGGGATCGTATCAGATCTGGAGATATCATCCAGCATCAGGGACTGACAGGATACTGCGGATTTGCTGTTCTCTGCTTCCTTTGTCATAGCTACACTGCTTCTGAACGTACTGATTCCACCGTCTTTTGAAATGGATCTCGTATTGATATAGGAAGATGTCTCAGGTGCCACATGTACAACTTTGGCTCCCGTATCCAGATTTTGTCCTTTACCTGCAAACGTGATTCCGGTAAATTCCATTCTGGCTCCTTTTCCCTTCAAAATACTCATGGGATACAGATACGATACATGAGAACCAAAAGAACCTGATACCCACTCAATGGTTCCACCCTCTTTGACCAGAGCACGCTTCGTATTGAGGTTGTACATATTCTTGGACCAGTTCTCGATCGTAGAATAACGCAGTCTTGCATTCTTTTCTACAAAAAGCTCTACGCATCCGGCATGGAGATTTGCCACATTATATTTTGGAGCCGAACACCCCTCTATGAAATGCAGATCAGCGCCCTCATCTACAATGATCAGTGTGTGTTCAAACTGCCCTGCACCGGGCGCATTCAGTCTGAAATAAGACTGCAACGGGATTTCCACGGATACACCGGGTGGCACATAGACAAAGGAACCACCTGACCACACTGCCCCATGAAGAGCGGCAAATTTATGGTCAGTGGGCTTGACCAGCTTCATGAAATGACTGCGTACCATGTCTGCATATTCACCATTCAACGCACTTTCCATATCCGTATAGATAACGCCCTGTGCTGCTACTTCTTCTCTTACATTATGATAAACCAGTTCTGAATCATACTGTGCACCTACACCGGCAAGGGATTTTCGCTCGGCCTGTGGAATTCCCAGACGTTCAAAGGTATCCTTGATATCCTTGGGTACATCTGACCATTTCGCACTCATATGCGTATTGGGACGCACATAAGTTACGATCTCATCCATATTCAAGCCTTCAATTGATGGTCCCCAGTTCGGAACCTGTAACTGATTATAGATCTGCAAAGACTCCAGACGGAAAAGCTGCATCCATTGCGGGTCCTTTTTCTCTTTGGAAATCTGTTCTACAATGGCTGGAGTCAGACCTTCTTTGACACGATATACGTCTTTTTCTTCGTTTTTGATATCATACACGCTTCTGTCGATATCTTCTACATACGTCTTTTCACTCATGGCAGCCACCTCACATCTGTTCTTTGAACTGTTCATAACCTTCACGGTTGATCTGTTCTATCAGGGAAGCATCTCCTGTCGCAATGATATGACCATTTACCATGACATGTGTATAATCTACATGCAGAGATTCCAGAATCTTGGTACTGTGCGTAATGATAATCAGAGAACTGTCCGGATTCTCCTGCTGATATACATGGATACCTTCAGAAGCCAGTCGTACTGCATCTACGTCCAGACCGGAATCCGTTTCATCCAGAATCGCCAGACTGGGTTTTAACATCATAAGCTGCAGGATCTCTGACTTTTTCTTCTCTCCTCCGGAAAAGCCAACATTCAGATCACGCTCTGCATAGGAAGGATCCATCTGTAATACTTCCATTGCCTTTTGAAGCTGTTTCTTGAATTCCCATAATTTCACATGACTGCCTGTTCTTTGTGCCAATGCGTTTCTGATAAAACTCTCCAGTGAAAGCCCCGGTACTTCCAGCGGTTCCTGAAACGAAAGAAACATGCCTGCTTTCGCCCTTTTATCAGCCGAAGTTTCAGTCATGTCCTCTCCATTGAATATAATATGCCCCTGCGTTACCTGATACTTCGGATTCCCTGTCAATACATAACCCAGGGTAGATTTACCCGCACCGTTTGGTCCCATCAGTACATGTGTTTCACCTTTTTTTATATCAAGACTCACCCCATGAAGAATTTCCTTATCCTCAACTCGGGCGGTCACCTGATTAACCTGTAGAATTTCTTTACTCATATGAGTTCCTCCTCTTTTAATTCCTATTATAACCATAGGTTTACTTCTAACTCATTGTAAATGTAAACTTACAAGAAAGCAATGCTCATATGAATAATTTAATAAAATTTTATCAATTATTGTAGGTTCTGTTTGATTTTTTCCAGTTCTTCATAAGTTTCTCTGGATAAATTATCTTTTAAATAGTTCTTATTCTTCGGTTTCTCACGTTCTATATTTTCTCTGACTTCCTGAATCGTATTCATAACTTCCTCATAAAAGCCAGGGGCAGATATCCTCCTTGCACCGGCTCCCCATATGATCATCTGTTCCAATCTGTCAGAGGTTGCTACTGTGACCTGATATTTACGGCTCAGTTCATGTGTTACCTTCTCAATATACTGGTCTGCTGTTTCTGCCTCTTTGGTGTACACGACATGAATATTATGATAATCGAACACTTCACCCTGCCCGCCTGATACTTTATATGCATCAAATACCAGTATCAGGTTCACCTTCTTTGCCCCCTGATAGTTGCACATGATATCCATAAGCTTGTCCCTTGCACTGTCGATGTTATGCTGTGCCAGTTCATTCAGCTCCTGCCATGCAAAAATGATATTGTAGCCGTCTACCAGCAAGTATTCCTCTCCACCTGACACATAGGCTGGCTGTGTTCCCTTATAGTTACTGTCATCAGAAGCCTTGATCGTCCTGGTCCAGGAGTTTCTCTTCTGCTTCGCTGCCCCAAAGGTTCTGGCAAAGATCTCGTCAATTTCTTCCTGATCGATAACTCCATTTTCATAGGTAAAAGACGACTTCTTCACTCGAAGTTCTTCTTCCGGTTCTTCTTCGTCCTCTCTCTGAATACCAATATGTGCATATTCCGGCACTCTGTCCCAGCTTACCAGAAATCCAGCTCCATGGGAACAGAATACGGAACCTGTGGGATTCTCGGTATCTGCTTCTGAATCATAGGCAAATTCAGCAAGTACTTCTTCCTCATTATGACAGGGTTCATACCCTTTTAATGTGCATGAGAATCTTCCATGTCCTCTTGTATAGGAAGTGACTTCCATCTGATAATCACGCATTGTTACAACAGGAGCTGTTCCGGTAATATATGCCATATCCCCTTCTATCACAGGAGGCTCGAAACTGCCATATCGGCGTTGAATATCCGACATAGCCCGTCCCACCTGTTCCTGCGGTATTTCCAGTTGAAATTCATAGACAGGCTCCAGCAGAATACTATTGGCAGATTTCAGTCCCTGTCTGACAGCACGATAGGTTGCCTGTCTGAAATCCCCCCCCTCTGTATGCTTCGTATGCGCCCTTCCTGCTATGAGTGTGATCCTCATATCCGTAATCTCAGAACCGGTAAGAACACCTTTATGCCTGCGTTCTTCCAAATGAGTCAATACCAGTCTCTGCCAGTTACGATCCAGTTCATCTTCGCTGCAATTCGTTGCAAATTCCAGACCACTTCCACGCTCTAACGGTTCTAACAGCAAATGAACCTCTGCATAATGACGCAATGGTTCGAAATGTCCAATACCAATAACCGGCTCTGTTATCGTTTCCTTATATACAATATTTCCTGTACCAAATTCTACTTCCGTATGGAATCTTTCTGCGATCAGACTCTTTAAAATCTCTATCTGTACCTCACCCATGACCTGTGCATGAATTTCACTCAGATTCTCATCCCATACAATATGTAACTGCGGTTCTTCCTCTTCCAGTTTACACAATTTTAAATACATATCATGTACATTACATTCCTGTGGAAGTATGACTCGATAAGTCAAAACAGGTTCCAGCACAGGTTGTCCGGATTCTGTCTCAATCCCCAGTCCTTCGCCGCAAAAGGTCTTGCTAAGTCCTGTCACTGCGCATACAGTTCCAGCCGTTACTTCATTGACTGTATTGTATGTTCCACCGGAATACAGCCTGATCTGGTCTGCTTTCTCCTGCCAGCATTCTGAAAGATCCATCCCTTCCTGATAATCCGTCAGCATTGCCTTTACCTTCAGGCTTCCTCCTGTTATTTTCATATACGTAAGCCTGTTATCCTGTTCATCACGGACAATTTTGAATACTCTGGCACCAAATTTCTCCGGATATTCCCTGCATATCATATGTTCATTAATAAATTCCAGTAATTCTTTCACACCATCCATCTTGAGTGCTGAACCAAACATGCAGGGAAACATTTGTCTGTTCAGGATTGCCTGATCAATAGCCTGTCTGCTGATTTTTCCAGTGTCCAGATACTCTTCCATCAAGTTTTCACTGCACATGGCAATGCTATCGTACAGTGTTTCTGTATTATGACTATCGAAGTCAATGCAGTTACTGTCCAGTTTTTTCTGAAGTTCTTCCAGTATTTTCTCCTGATCCGTTCCCGGCTGATCCATCTTGTTCACAAATATAAATACCGGTACCTGATACCTTTTCAATAACTTCCACAGAGTAACCGTATGTCCCTGTACTCCGTCAGCTCCATTAATGACCAGAATCGCATAATCCAGTACCTGCAGAGTACGTTCCATCTCCGCTGAGAAATCCACATGCCCCGGTGTATCCAGAAGCGTGATCTCCTTATCTTCTAATTGGAACCTTGCCTGTTTTGAGAAAATGGTGATCCCTCTGTTCTTTTCCAATGCATAGGTATCCAGAAAGGCATCCTTATGATCCACTCTGCCCAGTTTCCTGATCGCACCGCTTATATATAATATACTCTCTGCTAGTGTTGTCTTGCCTGAATCTACGTGAGCAAGGATTCCCACTGCCAGTTGATCTGTTTTCATTTTAATCTCCATTCCTGCGCTGCCTTCTGCACATCTCAAATTTGTTCCCCTCACTTATACTCATTATATCATGTGCACATTCGGCACATGATCCAATTCGCCGTTCGTCAATCATGCAAGCATGTTGACTCTCTTGCGCTCATTATATCATACCTTCTTAAATACATAAAATGCAAGATAATTCACATAATACATCTAAGTTATTTATTACCTTGAATTGTCACTTTATTATCTATTTCTAAAATAAATATTAAGAAAACATGCAAAGATTGACTATTGGTCATTTGTGTGCAATACTGAATTTATCAGATAACTTGTAGGTGAAGATAACAGAATCTCTTCACAGGAAAGGAGCTTATACTATGTCAAAGAATAACAATGGTCTTAAACTTGGCGTTGCTTCTGCTTTACTTGCTACCGCAGGTGCCGCTGCATTAGTTTCCAAAAACAAAAAGAACACAGAACAGAAAAAGACAGCAAAGAAAGCACGTCAGGAAGAATTAAATAATTTCCGCAATACAGAACGTGGCAAGAACGCAGTAAACAGCAAAGGCATTTATTACAGCAATGGTAATTACGAAGCTTTTGCACGTCCTCTTAAGCCAGAAGGTGTAGACCAGAAAAATGCTTATTTAGTAGGCAGTGGTCTTGCTTCTCTTGCTGCAGCATGTTTCCTTGTAAGAGATGGCCAGATGCCCGGTTCTCATATCCATATATTAGAGGCTATGGAAGTACCTGGTGGTGCCTGTGATGGTATCTTCGATCCTACCAGAGGTTACATCATGCGTGGTGGACGTGAAATGGAGAATCATTTCGAATGTCTGTGGGATCTGTTCAGAAGCATTCCTTCCATTGAAACACCTGGTGTATCCGTTCTGGATGAATACTACTGGTTAAATAAGAAAGACCCTAATTATTCTCTTTGCCGTGCAACCGTTAACAGAGGCGAAGATGCACATACCGATGGTAAGTTTAATTTAAGCCAGAAAGGCTGCATGGAGATCATGAAGTTATTCATGACCAGAAATGAAGACCTTTATGACAAGACAATTGAAGATGTATTTGATGATGAAGTATTCAATTCCGATTTCTGGTTATATTGGAGAACCATGTTCGCATTTGAAAACTGGCACAGCGCCCTTGAAATGAAACTCTACTTCCAGAGATTCATCCATCACATTGGCGGACTTCCTGATTTCAGCGCATTGAAATTCACAAAGTATAATCAGTATGAATCTCTGATCCTTCCTATGGTTAAATATCTGGAAGCCGCAGGTGTCACCTTTGAATACGGTATTCAGGTAACTAATGTACTGTTTAAGAAGGAAGGTGCCAAGAAGATTGCCTCTGAGATCGTATGCATCAAGAATGGTGAAGAAACCAGTATTCCTCTGACAGAGAATGATCTCGTATTCGTTACAAACGGCAGTTGTACTGAAGGTACTATCTATGGTGACCATACACATGCTCCTAATGGAGATGCTGAGGTCAGAAAGAGTGGCTGCTGGGATCTGTGGAAGAATATTGCAGCACAGGATCCTTCCTTTGGTCATCCTGAGAAATTCTGTTCAGATATTGAAAAGACTAATTGGGAATCAGCAACCGTTGTTACTTCCAATGACGAGATCATCTCTTATATTGAGAAGATCTGTAAGAGAAATCCAAGAAGCGGCAATGTTGTTACAGGTGGTATCGTAAGCTGTAAGGATTCCAAGTGGCTGATGAGCTGGACAATTAACAGACAGCCTCAGTTCAAGAGTGAAGATCCTAATGAGATCAGCGTATGGGTATATTCTCTGTTCACAGATGTACCTGGTGACTTCGTAAAGAAACCTATGAAAGACTGTACAGGCGAAGAAATTACGCAGGAATGGTTATATCAGATTGGTGTTCCCGTTGACCGAATTGGTGAATTAGCTAAAGATCATGTTACTACTGTTCCTACCATGATGCCATATATCACTGCATTCTTTATGCCAAGAAGAAAGGGTGACCGTCCTGACGTTATTCCTGATGGCTGCACAAACTTTGCCTTCCTTGGTCAATTTGCAGAAACCCCAAGAGATACTATCTTTACTACAGAATATTCCGTACGTACTGCTATGGAAGCAGTATATGGTCTGCTTCATGTTGACCGTGGTGTTCCTGAAGTATGGGCAAGTGTTTATGATATTCGTGACCTGCTCGACAGCAGTGTGAAATTAATGGATGGTAAATCACCACTTGAGATTGAATTACCCGGACCTTTGAATGCATTGAAGAAACCATTGGTTGGTCTGGTAAAAGGTACCATTATCGAAGATCTGCTTCGTGAACACGGTATATTAAGAGACGATATGTAATTTAACAGAATTTGACCCGGCATTTAACTGCCGGGTCTTTTTGGGTCAAAAATGTAATTTTCTGTATCGATTCATGCATGCAAATATTTCCTGTTTTCTTGGAACCGCCAGATTTCCCGGAATATCCCTCTTATCCAGTATTGCACTCCACCCCTGTTGCAGGAGTAGCTCATAAACTTCTGCAATAACCTCCTGTAATGTACATTTCCCATCTAATTTCTTTTTCTGCGCATACTGCATGATCACTGCCAGCGCCTGCATCTGTTCCGTATCAACCAACTGTTCCACATATCGCATATCTATCGTTGCATGATTGATCATAATAGAGTCACATCCACTGACTTTTACTTTCAGTCTGTCTTGCATCCATTCCCTGTCTGCTTTTATTTTTCTGTTATAGTCAGGTAGTTGTGCATGCTCTGTTTCTCCTGTTGATACATCTTTTCCATAATATTGAATTGCAGTATCTTTTGCATACTGTGTAATTTCATGTGGCATATAATTATCCATCTGTATGACTACGTCAGCCTTCGTAAAATATGCTCCTGAGCTTCCGGCTACAAGAATTGTAGAAATGCCGTCCTGTTCATATAATTCCCTTATTCTGTCAATATATGGAATAATGGGCTCCTTATCCCTATGTACAACTTGCTGCATCAACTCATCACGTATCATAAAATTTGTAGCACTTGTGTCTTCATCAATCAGCAGTACTTTGCTGCCCGCCTCCATTGCTTCCACCACATTAGCCGCCTGGGATGTACTTCCGCTGGCATCTTCTGTACAAAAGACTTTTGTATCTCTGCCATTAGGAAGATTCCTGATAAACATTGAAATATCAACATGTTGTATACTTCTGCCATCCTCTGCTCTGATTTTCATTGCATTGTCATCTGTAATTACGTATTCTCTTCCGTCTCCCTGAATATGATTATATACACCTGACTCCAGCGCCTCTAAAAGAGTCGATTTCCCATGATATCCGCCTCCTACGATCAACGTAACTCCCTTGGGAATTCCCATTCCCCTTATCTTTCCCCTGAAGGGAAGTTCCATTGTTACTTCCATGGATTTTGGTGTTTTCCATGGAACTGCATTCCTCATAGGTTTTCCTGATACTCCGGATTCCCTCGGCAGAATTGCCCCATCTGCAACAAATGCAACCAATGAACGTTTCTGTAGTTCCTCTCTGATATATTGCTGATCTAATGCCAGTCCAGCTACATTTTCCAGCTTAACAGCATCCAGGCAGGGATAACGCAGTGCCCTGTTTACTGCCTGAGGTATAAAATCAAACAGAATCTTTATCAGTTCTCCTGAATTAATTGTCCTGCCATTTGCCGGAAATCCTATCTCCATCCGTAGTGCGATATCTCCATTCTTTTCATTGATCACACAACCACTTCTGTCAAGTATCTCCTGTCCCGGATGGCTGACTGCCATTAATCCGCTTTTACCCGAACCTTTTGCCCGAAAGGAATACTGTTCTATCTGTTTTCCAAACTCTCTTAACAGATAATCCTGCAATGCAATTCTTTTACATTCCATATCATACAATGTCTTGGGAAATCCTGCTGTTTTGCCGGCTACATCTATCCGTACCTTGGAAGGCGATGCAAAAGGATCTCCCTGCACATGTTCTATCGAAAATACATACTTGTCAAATCGATATTCTCCTTTTATCTCTTTGTATGCAGGATAACCTTTATGGTCAATTCTTTCCAGTTTTTCTTTTAATTCTTGCTTGTCCTTCATTTTTCTTTATTGCCTTTCTTTGACTTTATCAGTCATTTCATATTTTTGTCTTTATTTTCTTTCTTTGATTTATTATAATCCAACTATAAGTAAAAAAACAGACTTGATACTTGGAAAGGATATTCATTTTATGAACGAGAGAAGAAATAAGCGACTCATGCAGCTCGTACGACATGTACACGGCTTAATGGATATTGACGATACTCAGAAAAACAGAAATTCACAGGATCATTTAGGCAGTCTGTATGCAAATGATAAGAAATTCTGTTTTCGGGATGATGACCCGTATAATATGCATGGCGAATGGACACACTTCATACCGGATCAGGAATCATCCAAAGAAGATTCTACTATTATTTTCTACTGCCATGGTGGAGGTTATATGACTGGAAGTTGTCTGTATGCCAGAAGTCTTACTATGAAACTTGCCAAATATACGCGTCACGATGTTTTCTGTTTTGATTATCGACTGGCACCTGAACATCCCTATCCTGCGGCCGTAGAAGACGCTGTAACAGCCTGGAAACACATTATTGGACAAGGACATTCTCCGCAGGATATTATCATTGCAGGCGATTCTGCAGGCGGTAATCTGGCATTAGCACTTATTCTTACATTACGCTCCCAACATCAGGAATTACCTAAATGTCTCGTTCTGTTCTCCCCATGGACTGATATGACTGCCTCAAGCATGACTTATCAGACAAAACTTACTCTTGATCCTGTATTAGATCCTGACTATATACGCAAAGCCGCTGACAGTTATTTAAACGGTACTTCTGCAATTACACCTTTAGTTTCTCCTCTTTTTGCCGATTTAACTGGATTTCCACCTACATATATACAAGTAGGTGAAAATGAAATTCTACTGGACGATTCACTTCAGTTGCATAAACATCTTCAGGAATGTAATGTATACGCAGAAATCGACGTATTTAGCAGCATGTGGCATGTTTTTCAAATGACTCCTATACGAACCGCCAGAGAGGCTATTTTGAAGGTCAATTTTTTTCTGAAACATTTGAATTAATGTTTGTTTTCATATACCGTGATTTTTTCATAGCTATTAACCGTCATTATTTCCTATCTTTTTACTACATCTTGTGGTATTAGATAGGAAATAATACATGAGTTTGATTTTTAATAATTTCTATCCCGTATCCCTGGGGTAAAACCGTGATTCTTTTATAACTGTACAGTGATCATTTCATCTCCCTACAGTTGCTTTTTTATATCTATTCTGTCATCATTTCATACCTTAACCGTGATTTTTTCATGGTATTACAGTTATTTTTACACAGCCTGACCGTGATTTTTATATATCTTATGCCTTATAAACCGCATATTTACAGTGTTTCTTAGCAGCCCTCATACATAATCATACATATCATACATTTCCATACTTAATATCATACTTTTCATACAACATATATTGTTGTAAATATATTAAATAAATTGCTATATAACAACATATTTCATTAGTTAAAGGATGTATATATGCCTTATTGTGATCATTATACCGTAATTTTTTCATAGCTATATAGTTTATCAGGCTTATATTATATAATTTAACCGTAATTTTTTCATAGCTTGTGTAATAATGTACCGTCAAATTTTCATATCTTATGAGCTTTTCAGTCAAAATGTAAGTTTTTTTAACCGTAAATTTTTCATACCTTAAATTGAATTCTACAAAATAGTGTATATTTGTATATAAACACCGTGATTCTTTCATATCTCTTTAAATTAACCGTAAAAAATTCATACCTTTCGTGAAAATCCAGTAAAATCAAGGAATTCAAGAGTTGGTTTAAAATATAAACTTGCATATTTTGACTGTATTGGACAATGATTATCTTAGGACTAACAGTCAAATTTTTATAGCTTTATAAATTTTTTTAACGTAATTCCGCACTTTTTTTGACTTTTTTACAGTGATTTCTTCATTTCTTTTCTAAAACTTAAAATACCGTGATTTTATCACACCTATAGATGACCGTGTTAGTCAATTATAAATCTTTTTTATTTTATATTGGAAATATATAATGCGCTCTACCAAATAGTAGAAAAAAGATATGAAAAAAAGACCGTTTAACGGTCTTTTTATAAGCCATATTCATCAATAAAATTATCAAGAAGTGTCTGAATGAGTTCATTAAATGAACCACCGTTCTTAGCGCAGTAATTTTCAGCTATTTTTACAGATGTTGGTTTTAGCACTAAGGATTTTCTCATAGATTTTGCTTCTCCTTTTGGAGAGAAAATATTGGGAATGCTTTTTTTACTATTGGTCCTTTTGAGATTCATAGGTTCTGTATATTCCGGTTCAGCAGGAATGTATGCAGGTGCTGCTACAGTTTCTTTTATCTGTACAACAGGTGACTGATGAGAAATTTTATCCGAAACAGGTTGTTGCGATGGTATTTGTGGTGTTATTTGAACAGGACTTTGAACCGTTGTCGGCTGAACTACTTGTTCTGTCTGATATACAGGCTGTTCCTGGCTAATAGGTTGCGAAGAATATATAGGAGACTGTGGCTCAATGTTCTTTTCCTGTAAATAATCTGACTGCTCTGATATTTCTACAGTATGTTCCGGTTCTATTGCTATTGTGTTCTGTATTGGATGCTGATTAACTGTCTCTGGTACATGTGCTGGAATTATGGGCTCGGTAATGGCTGTATCAGAAGACTGTGCTGTGCTTGTAGCCTGTATTGTTGGAGTATGTTCAATCATATTCTGAGGTTCTTCATGAACTTCAGGTTGAATTGTATGTATTTCCTCAGCAGGGGTGTTCATTGATTGGATTTCCGGCTGAGAGATTATTGGAGAAATTACTTCTTCTATAATAGAAGTATCATTTAATTCTTCCTGCTTTTCCTGAATTTTTTCCAATTCTTTTGAAGTAACAGTTACTGGAGGTGTTTCAATAATGGAAGGTTCTGTTTTCTGATCCTCTTCAGGTTTTATCTCAGGTTGTTGTACAGTTGTTTCTTTTACGCCGGCTGTTTTCAAATCACCAATATTTTCAACATGATGTCCTGATGCCAGTGCTTTCTGTTTTGCTTTTTTAAATTGATTCATTTAAAAGACCCCCCGGGAAATTAGTTCTTTTATTACTTTTCTGATTGCAATAGCAGCCTGATGTTGTGGCTGTAATGTAACAATTGGTTCATGATTTAAGGATGTATCTTTCATGGCTACGGAACCAGGTATAGGTGTTTCTACTAAAATGTCTTTAAATTCGTCTTCAGACAGATAGTAGTCCTGTAAATCTTTGGCAAGATTAATTCGTTTATCAAAGTTGTTGATCACTAATGCTTTTATATTATTTTCTATTCCTAATGTTTCCATGTTCTCTTCCCATAGGAATGAGAATAACTCAGCACCCTGAATTGCATTCAGAGATACATCAGATACTAAAATGATAGAATCTACAAAATAGAATATGTTCTGATTGATTACGCCTAAATTAGGGTTGGTATCAAATATAATATGAGTATATTGAGAAAAGAACTCTTCATTTCTCTTAAAGTAGTTTGCCAGAAGTTTCTCACGTCCTGCTATGCTGACAAGAAGCATTTCTGTTTTAATCAACAGAATATTGGAAGGAATGATGTCAATGTTTGGCTGTTTTTCCAGTACACCACTTATGATCAGTTCGGATGGATCAATTTTCTTATCTTCAAAGATTGTTCGTATATTGTTTCTATCCATGTCTGAACAATCCAATCCAATATCATTTGTCAGATTACACTGAGGATCACCATCTACAAGTAGTATTTTATTGTCGGGATTTTGGGCTAATGCTCCAGCCAGGTTGAAACATGTTGTTGTTTTTCCAGTGCCGCCTTTTAGTGTTCCAAATGCAATTGTCTTCATAGTATATTACCCTTCTTATTATAATATGTAATACACAATGAAATATATGTTTTTGCTGATAGTTACAACATATTTTTCTATCGTTATATTACATTATTTTATGTTTTGAATATAATATAGCACAAATTTAATATTACTGCAAGTAATTTATATTATATTACTTTTAGTATGTA
>ULPV01067063.1_pt1 | contig 71128 bp, 63 predicted proteins | sample 1953831 | NCBI WGS metagenome assembly ULPV01 (sample SAMEA4835638, study PRJEB28245) | human gut metagenome | biome: gut microbiome; material: fecal sample | place: Denmark | collected 2008 | reverse complement strand
AGCGTATGCTAAATTATCTTCAGCGTTTAATTTTAATTGTGGATTTAACGCATTCCTGCGACCTGCTTCTCCATCTTCAAATTCCCCGTCGAAACCTTTACTACCCCATATTCAATTGTCCGGCAGATAAACTGCCATATAACTATCCAGAATCCCATTCACGACACTGGATAGTTATATATTATATTCAAAGCATCTTGTAAAGTCAATATTTAATATAAATTCTTTACTTTAAATTCTCTTTCCGTTTCTCTTCTGGCATCTTTTTTGGCAATATCTTCTCTCTTATCATAGAGCTTCTTACCTCTCGCCAGTCCGATTTCTACTTTGGCTTTACCATCTTTGAAATAAACCTGAAGCGGAACCAGTGTATAGCCTTTTTCCTTGATCTTGCCAAGCAGCTTGTTGATTTCCTGCTTATGAAGCAACAATTTTTTTACACGCAGAGGATCCTTATTGAAAATGTTGCCTTTTTCATAAGGGGATACATGCATGCCATATACAAATACCTCTGCATTTTCAATTCGAATAAAGGCTTCTTTAATACTGCACTTGCCCATACGCAATGATTTCACTTCTGTCCCGTGCAGTGCAATTCCACATTCTATCTTCTCTTCTATAAAATAATCATGGTAAGCCTTTTTATTATTAGCCACTAATTTCATCGTATCTTTTGCCATGGTCTATACCTCTTCTTTGTCATCATCCGGTTCCAGTTCCCACTCCTGCGGTATTACAAAATCGATTGTTCTGGATATTTTATCAGTTGCATTGACTCTGACTTTCAGTTTTTCACCCAGTTTATAACGCAGATTGGTCGACTGTCCTACCATCTCATAGGTTTCTTCATCATAGTAGAAATAGTCGCCGGGCAGCATGGATACATGGATCATTCCCTCTATTGTATTAGGTAATTCAACATATACGCCCCATGAAGTAATGGATGAAATCACACCTTCATAAATTTCTCCCAGATGTTCTTCCATATACTCTACTTTCTTAAGTTTATTCGTCTCACGCTCTGCCTCATCTGCACGTCTCTCCATTTCAGAAGAATGCTGTGCTACTTCCGGGAGAATATCATTATAATGAGCGATTCTGTTCTCATTCATTCTCCCCCTGATCTGTTCCTTTATAATTCGATGAATCTGCAGATCCGGATATCGTCTGATCGGTGAAGTAAAATGACAATAGAACTGACAGGCTAATCCAAAATGCCCAGTACAGTCAATCGTATACTTTGCCTGTTTCATACTGCGCAATGTCAGTCTGCTGATCAGTGCTTCTTCCGGCGTATCTTCGATTTTGGCAAGCAGTTTCTGCAACTCCTTGGGATGTATTTCCTCCTGTTTACTCTTGATCGTATATCCGAAATTTCTGATGAAGGTGCTTAACTTTGCAATTTTTTCAGGATCAGGATTATCATGTGTTCTATATACAAAAGGCAACTCCATCCAATAAAAATGCTGTGCCACAGTCTCGTTTGCGATCAACATGAAATCTTCAATGATCTTGGTTGCCACATTTCGATCGTATGGCTTAATATCAACAGGATGTCCCTTCTTATCAAGAATAATCTTGGTCTCCGGAAAATCAAAGTCAATAGAACCACGTTTTCTTCTTTTTTCCCGCAAAATAGCTGCAAGTTCCTGCATCAGTTTAAACATCGGAACCAGTTCTTCATATTCTCTGATTTCCGTTTCGTCTTTATCTTCCAGAATTTTTTTAACACTTGTATATGACATTCTTCTGTCTACACGGATAACAGATTCTTCTATGTCATGACTGATAACCTCTCCTTTGGGATTGATCGTCATCAGACAGCTAAGTGCCAGTCTGTCTAATCCTGCATTCAATGAACAGATGCCGTTAGACAGAGTATGCGGAAGCATGGGAATCACTCTGTCTACCAGGTAGACACTGGTGCCGCGTTTTTTGGCTTCCCAGTCAAGCGCCGAATTTTCCTGTACATAATTTGTAACATCTGCAATATGAACGCCCAGTTTATAATTTTCTCCATCCATGGATAAACTGACCGCATCATCCAGATCCTTCGCATCTTCGCCATCTATTGTAACCATCTGCACATTACGAAGATCCATTCTGCCAGCCATATCAGCTTCTGTGACATCATGTGCAACATTTTCAGCCTGATGAAGCACTTTCTCCGGGAATTCTGTAGGAAGCTCATAGCCTTTTACAATGGACATAATATCGACACCCGGATCATTGACATGTCCCAGTATCTCTACAACCTTTCCTTCCGGTTTTCGGTTATCCTTACCGTAATCTGTTATCTCACATACTACCTTATGCCCCGATACTGCTCCTTTAGAACGTTCTGTCGGTACAAAAATATCAGTACCTATTTTCTCGTTATCGGGAATTACAAAACCATAATTCTGATTGCTTTTGTCAAATGTACCAACAACCTGCTTCATGCCTCTGGCTATGATTTCCACAACCTGAGCTTCCTGTCTCTTTCCATGCTGAACCGGCAGGAGCGTAACTTTGACTGTATCCTTATGAAAGGCTCCGTTAATACAGTTCTCCGGTATATAGAGGTCATCTTCTCTGCCCTCTATTTCTACAAAGCCAAAGCCCTTGGGATGACTGATAAAAGTTCCCACCAGAGCCTCCGGTGCATGTTTTGCTTTTATGAATTTGCCTTTTTTAGTAATACTGATCTTGCCCTCATTCAAAAGTTCATTCAGGATACGATTCAATTCACTTCTGTCTTCCTTGGATACCTGCAGCATAACTGCAAGCTCCTTTTCTTTCATAGGAATATAGAATTCTTCCCCCATCAGATCAAGTATTACTTTCTTACGCTTGTCATTCTGTTCCATATGCTCGCCCCCTTTGCATGGCTATGAATAGCGACAAAAAAACACTCTTTTACAAGAGTGTTTTACGTTATCTTAAAAGTTTATATTTAAAACAACTGAAAGAAGAATAAATACAACTCCAAGAACCTTGGTCAGTTTAACTAATGTGCCTTCCATGGAGCGTCCTTTATTCTTACCCCAATATGTCTCTGCGGCACCACTGATTACACCAAGTCCAGCCGATTTACCTTCCTGCATTAAAACAATCGCTGTAAATACGATAGACACTAATATTAAAATAATGGTGAGGACTGTTCTCAAAACTGCCATTCTATACACCTCCTTAGTATCAACATACCGGATTCAATAGAATCCACGAACTTGAGTGTATCATAAAAAGTACATTTAATCAAGACAATTCACTCAGATTACCATAAATTTTTCAGGCAGGCTACTCACCTGCCCCCAAAATCTATTTTTTTTCTCAATTTCAACAGTTCTTCTTCCATCTGAATAATATGTTCTGAGTAGCTTTTTAATTTATCTTTTTTCTTAACTTTGCCTTCTGTGATCTGGCTTTCCATTTCAAGCCAATATTCCATACCTATCGTATGAATCTGTACTATGATCACTGCTGTCTCATTTTTCCTGTTCTCCACCGGAATTCCGATTTTCAGCATATAGCCACGGTATCCATTTTTCTTAGGTGCATCTATGTAATTTTTGGATTCGAGTATTTTCCACTTCTTTTTTTCTTCCAGTTGCCTGACTACTTTGGTAATATCATCAGTAAAATAGCATAATACTGTTACACGACAAATATCCGCATCTTCATTTTCACTATGATATTCCTTGATAATATCGCGTCCTGCTTTCTGTGCAAGTTTATCTGCGATCTTGTCTATGAAATTCTGTACTTTATTCAATGCATATTCATTAAGATTACTTTCTTCATTGACCTGCACTGGTGTTACATTCTGAATATTTTCCATATGGGTTACCCTGTCCTTTCCGCAGCACTAACGATCTTCCTGTTTCTCTGAATATATATTTCCTGTAATTGAGAAAATGACCCAGCCTGCAATATTAACTGCATGATCTCCAATTCTTTCAAAATATTTGGCGATCATCAACAGGTCTGCTGCCTGTTCACCATTCTGAGGATCCTCATGGATCAGATTGATGAGTTCTTTTTTGACTGTATTGAACAATTCATCAACAATATCATCTGCCTTGATCACTTCTCCTGCAAGGACAATATCTCCCCTTACATAAGCATCAATGCTGTTGATGACCATAACGGTAGTTTCTTTTGCCATTTGTGGCAAATGCTCCAGTTTCTTAATATATTCTTCATCGACCAGATGTATGGAAATCTCAGCGATATCTCCTGCCTGATCACCAATTCTCTTCATATCTGTTACCATCTTCATTGCAGAAGATACTCTTCTTAAATCTCCTGCTACAGGCTGTTGTGACAACAGTATCTGAAAACACATGTTTTCAATCTCTTTTTCCTTGCGTTCGATTTCATCCGCATACAGAACTGTTTTCTCTGCCTTTTCACGATCCTGCTTTACAAGAGCACTGATTGCCATTTCAATCGCCTGTTCCATCATACTGCCCATATGTATCAGTTCTTCATTCAGCTTAGATAACTGTTTCTCAAATTTGCCACGCATATCAACCAAACCTCCCTGTGATATAATCTTCTGTCTTTTTATTCTTCGGATTCGAGAAAATTGTTTCTGTTTTGTCAAATTCCACAACTTCTCCCACCAGGAAAAAGGCTGTTTCATCTGACACACGTGTCGCCTGCTGCATATTGTGGGTAACTACGACAACCGTATACTTTTTCTTCAGATCCTCCATCAGTTCTTCCACCTTCAACGTAGAAATAGGGTCCAGTGCAGATGTAGGTTCATCCATAAGCAATACATCAGGTTGTACTGCAAGTGCTCTTGCAATACACAATCTCTGCTGCTGTCCGCCAGACAATCCTAATGCAGATTTCTTTAATCTGTCCTTGACTTCATCAAAAATTGCTGCTCCTCTCAGGCTCTCCTCCACAATTTCATCCAGTTTTGCCTTACTTTTAATTCCGTGGATTCGTGGGCCATATGCAATGTTATCATATATACTCATTGGAAATGGATTCGGCTGCTGGAATACCATACCGATTTTTTTGCGCAAAAGTGTTGTGTCTACATTTTCATCATAAATATTCTCATTATCCAGTGTGATCTCGCCTGTGATCTTAACGTTTTCTACCAGATCATTCATACGGTTAAGACTTTTCAGAAAGGTGGATTTACCACATCCTGATGGTCCGATCAAAGCAGTTACCGCATTCTTTTTAATGTCCATATTAATATCTTTTAGTGCATGATTCTCACCATAATATAGGTTGAGATGTTTTGCACTGATCTTGATTTCTTCATTCATTTCTATCTTTCCTCCATTAGTTCTTTCTGGTCACATCCAGCTTACCTGCCAGTACCTTCGTTATCATATTGATAACAAGTACGATTGCCAGTAGTACAACCGCGATACCAAATGCGATGCTGTATTGTCCCTTAGACATTGACAGATATAACTGGATCGTAAGTGTTCCACCTGACTCCAGAATCTTATGCAGATAACCCATTCCTGTCTTTGGCAGTAAATAGCCGCTTCCTGCTGTAAAGAGTAAAGCTGCCGATTCTCCTACGATACGTCCTATCGCCAGAATGATACCTGTTACGATTCCGGGCATTGCTGATGGAAGTAAAATAGTACGTATCATATACCATTTCGTAGCTCCCATTCCCAGAGCCCCGTTCCTGTAGCTGTCAGGAACCCGTTTTAATGCTTCCTGAGTATTACGTGTAATAAGCGGTAATACCATAATAGCCAGTGTCAAAGCACCCGTGAGCAGTGAATACCCCAGACCTAGCGTATTACCAAAGAACATCATACCGAATAATCCAAATACGATAGATGGAATACCTGCAAGAGTTTCCGTTGTAAATTCTATAATTTTTACGATTTTACCCGGTTTCGCATATTCATTAAGATAAATCGCAGAACCAATACCAATCGGTGCTGCTACTAATAAGGTCAGTAAAATGATATATATCGTATTCAGAATATTACCCGCAATACCTGTCGTTCCCTTTAATGCACTTGTTACCGATGAAAGAAATGTCCAGTTCACTTCACGAATACCCTTTATAAAAACATATCCGATAATGCCGATCAGTAAAATAACTGAAACACTTGCAGAAAGATAGATCAGTACATACAGTACATCATCCGATAATCTGGTCTTTTTCTTTTGTATACTAAGGATATCTTTCGTCTCGCGGGCGTTATATCCATCCAATACTACTGTTTTTTCCATAGATGATACCATTACCTTTCTTTAATCTTCCTTTGCTTTTGTATCCAGTAATCTGGCAAATGCAGTGTTTACGATCATGATAAACAGGAACAGGATCAAGCCGATCGTGAACAGCACCTGTCTGTGTTCATCTGCAGCGTATCCCATTTCTGCAACAATTGCTGTTGTCAGGAATCGTACTGAATTAAATGGCAGTGGCAGGTTAACACTGCTTCCTGATACCAGTGTAATTGCCATGGCTTCACCGATGGCACGTCCGACGCCCAATACGATAGCAGACATGATTCCTGATTTTGCAACAGGTAATACTACTTTAAAGATAGTCTGTATTTTGGATGCTCCCAACGCCAGAGACGCACTGCGCATTTCTCTTGGAACTGCTCTGATCGCAGATTCACTGATATTGATCACCGTTGGCAGGATCATGATCGCCAACACGATAACGGCTGAGATTAAATTGGAACCACCTGTGAACTGATGTGTAGTGGAACCTTTAAATATCATTTTTTCTAATTTATACATGAATGGATTCAGTATCATAATACCCAGTAAACCGTATATTACAGAAGGAATTCCGGCTAACAGCTCTACCGCAGGTTTTACGATCGCAGCAAGTTGTCTGGGTGCTACTTCTGCAATGAATACTGCTGTCAGAACTCCTATTGGAACACCGATCAGCACTGCAAATGCCGTACCTATGATTGAAGTCAGTATAACGTACAGAATACCGTATCTTGGCTCGGCTGCCGTCGGCGCCCACTGTGTATCAAGCAGAATCTCTTTTAATCCGATTTTAAAGATTGTGGGAGTACCATTCAATATCATGTAGATCGTAATGGAAAATACCGCAAGTACTGCAAAAAAGGCACACACCAGAAAGATTATTTTCATAACCTCTTCTACTACTGCCTTTGATTTTTTATCCTCGATGATTGAAAATGAATTATTAATATGTATATCCATAAGTCTCCTAACTGTGTATAGCACCTATGTCGAATTATTTTTATTTATATCTTGGGAAGAAATCATTCAGAGCCCATTCAGGCCCTGAATGATGATTTATGAAGAAAAATTGTCCTTTACTGTTAATTAGTCAACTGTGATAAGACCTACACCTGAAATAACTGCCTTACCTTCAGCAGAAGAAAGGTAATCAAATAATGCTTTTACCAAATCATTCTGCTCAGATACTTCACCCTTTGTAGCCATAACGAAAGGTCTGCTCAGGAAATAGTTACCAGCCTTAATGTTCTCTGCTGTTGCTTCAACGCCTTCTAATGAAAATGCCTTTACTGTGTCATCTACTACATCAAGAGATACATAACCAATTGCACCGGGTGTAGAAGCTACCTTAGCCATTACAGCTCCTGTAGAATCAAGTTCGTTTGCATATACACACTGATCTGCAATATCAAGTAATTCTTCAAATGCTCCTCTTGTACCGGAACCTGCTTCACGACCGATTACTACGATTGCTTCATCATCTCCGCCAAGTTCACTCCAGTTTGTTGTCTGACCTGTGTAAATGGAAATTAACTGGTCTTTTGTTAAATCTGCTACAGAATTTTCTGTATCTGTTACAACAGCAATACCATCAATCGCAACGATATTTTCTACTGCACCTGCTTCTTTCTCGCTGTCCTTTAATGCTCTGGATGCATCTCCTATATCTACGCTGCCTGCCAGAAGTGATTCAATACCTGCGGAAGAACCGGTAAACTCTGCTGTTACTGTTACATTTGGATATTTCTCCATGAAGCTTTCTGCTACTGCATTAGCAAGCTTCTCCATTGATGTACTTCCTGCAAGAGAAATTGTACCGGATAAATCTGCTGTTGTTTCCTCTGCCGGTGCTGCTTCACTGGTTGTTGTTTCAGCCTGTGCTGTCTCACTGGAAGCTGCCTGTGTATCTTCTGCTGATGATGAAGGAGTTGCTGCTGTCTCCTGTGCGCTGCTGCCGCATGCGGCAAGACTCATCATCATTGCTGCTGTCATTGTTACTGCCATACCTTTTTTGAAAGTTCTTTTCATAATAGTTTTCCTCCTATGAACAGTTCTTCTGTTCTGCTAAATATTTAATTTCAAATGTCTTTCGCATTCGTTACTGTAAGAATACCGTTGCTATGTAAAATGCAAAACCAATCTTATGTAAAATATTTGTAAAATGTAAAATTATATGCTATTATCTCTATCATCTTGAAAAAATAAAAGAATAATAAGGAGAATACACTATGACCAAGAACTTATGGACGAAACGAAAGACTAATCTGATCGTACTTCTGATGCTGTTGCTGACCATGTCATTCTGTACGACAGGCTGCAAGGGCAATGATACCGTTGATCCTTCTACTGTTGAAAGTTCACAGACTTATCAGGGCGATCACAATGTTTTAGGAGAAGGACAGACAGAATTCTATTTTACTGTAGTAGATGCCACTGGAAACGAAACAGAATTTGAAATCCATACAGATAAGGAAAACGTTGGGGAAGCTCTGCAGGAATATGATCTGATCGCCGGGGATGAAAGTGATTATGGTCTTTATGTAAAAACAGTTAATGGTATCACTGCAGATTATGACAAAGACCAGACATACTGGGCATTCTATATCAATGGTGAATATGCATCCACAGGTGTAGACAGCACTCCTGTTACAGCCGGGGATACCTATTCTTTTAAGGTAGAAAAATAATGAAGCTTTCCACACGGGAAATCACAGTATTTGCTATGCTTGGCGCACTCATGTATGCATCAAAAGTGCTTATGGAAATTGCTCCTAACGTACATCTTCTCAGTGTATTTACAGTAGCCTTTACTGTTGTATACAGACGCAAAGCATTATATCCTATTTATATTTATGTACTTTTGAATGGCTTATTCTGCGGATTTGCAACATGGTGGATCCCATATCTCTATATCTGGACAGTTTTATGGGCAGTTGTCATGCTTCTTCCCACAAAAATGCTACCCAAGCTCAAACCGGTCATCTATATGATCGTCTGCTCTGCGCATGGTTTCCTTTTTGGTACTTTATATGCACCTGCACAGGCAATTCTGTATGGACTGAATTTTAAATCCATGATCGCATGGATCATTGCAGGATTACCCTGGGATTGTGTCCACGGAATCAGCAATTTTATATGTGGTCTGTTAATTATGCCAATTATTTCCATATTAACCAGAATGGAGAATTATACCTCAAATCATCATGAGGTATAATTCTCCATTTTCATACTGATCACTATGCCATTTTGTATCCTGCAAGTTCTGGACCATTGGCACAGGCATGCAGGTGAAAAATTTATTTTTCATGCTTCATTGGAAAAGGAGTTGCATAGACTGATGTACCCTCCAGTTCCTCTTCAATGGCAAGAAGCCGATTGTACTTGGCAACTCTGTCACTGCGACAGGGTGCGCCCGTTTTGATCTGTCCGGCATTCACTGCCACTGCCAGATCCGCTATGAAAGTATCCTCTGTCTCTCCACTTCGATGACTGATGACTGCCTTGTAACTATGATGCTGTGCCATTTCGATGGCACTCATGGCTTCACTGACCGTACCAATCTGATTGACTTTTACAAGGATCGCATTCGCTACTCCCAGTTTAATACCTGCTTCAAGTCGCTTTGTATTGGTGACAAACAGATCATCCCCGACTAACTGCACTTTATCGCCCAATCTATCCGTCATAAGTTTCCAGCCATCCCAGTCATCTTCTGCCAGTCCATCCTCGATAGATATGATAGGATACCGATCTATTAAGCGCTCATAATAATCGATCATCTGCGCAGTATCCCTTACTACTTCTTCATCGGAATCACTTAACTGACTCTCTCCCGGAAAATGATACTTTCCGTCCTCTTCATTATATAATTCCGATGCAGCCACATCCAATGCTATCTTTACATCTGTACCAGGCTTATAACCCGCAGCCTTGATTGCCTCAACAATTAAGTCTAATACTGCGTAGGCATCCGGAAGATCCGGTGCAAAGCCACCCTCATCCCCCACTCCTGTAGAAAGTCCTTTGGAATGGCACAATTTCTTTAAATTATGATAGATCTCCGCACAGACTCTAAGACACTCTGCAAAGCAGCACGTACTGACAGGCATGATCATAAATTCCTGAAAATCCACTGTATTCGTAGCATGTCTGCCCCCATTTAATATATTCATCATCGGCACCGGAAGTCTGGACGTATCAATTCCTCCCAAATATCGGTACAAAGGAATATCCAAAGCTCTTGCTGCCGCCCTCGCCGCTGCCATGGATACAGACAGTGTAGCATTAGCTCCAAGATTGCTCTTGTTATCTGTTCCATCTGTATCTGTCAGAATTTTATCAATCTTTCTTTGATTCAGGGCATCTTTTCCAATTAATACATCCCGAATTTTTAAATTGACGTTGCGTACTGCTTTGGTCACTCCCAGTCCCATATAACGCAGTTCTCCATCTCTCAATTCTACAGCTTCATATTTACCGGTACTGGCTCCTGATGGTACTGCTGCAATTCCTTCATAACAGTCATTGATCACAACTTTGGCCTCAATTGTAGGATTTCCTCTGGAATCCAGAATTTCTCTTGCGTGTACATCTGTAATATAAAAATGCATAATAAAAGGTTACCTCCACTTTGAATTTTCTGTACTATTCTTTCCAAAGCGAAGGCAACCTATCCCTGCTGCATTAAATTATGACGGATAATGCTGATTATTTTGCACATAAGAGATAAATGTATCTTCATCCACCGGTTTGGAATAAAAATATCCCTGCAGATAATCACAACTCAACTCTCTCAGTGCATTCCTTTGTTCTTCACTTTCCACGCCTTCTGCAACGATCCTTCTGTGAACGTCATGGAACATGGAAATAAGATTCTTTAAAGTTACAAAACTGTCCCTGTTCTGGAAAGCACTCCATACGATGCTCTTATCCAGTTTTATAATATCAACCGGATATTCCAGCACACGGACCAGATTGGAATAACCAGTACCATAATCATCCAAGGAAAACGTAAATCCCAGATTTTTCAATTTCTGAAGCTGTGTTCTAAGCCTCTTCTCATCAAAATTAGTTGCGGTTTCTGTAATTTCCAGATTAATATGTTTAGGATCTACATCATACTTGTTCAGATAATATTCCAGTTTCTGAGACAGTTTCTTATCCATGCACTGCATGACCGATAAATTTAATTCTATGAATTCAACTCCCAGATTTTGCAGATTATGTTCTTTTATAAAACGGAATACCGTATCAATTACATACTCACTGACTTCATGAATCTTACCATTGCTCTCTGATATCGGTATAAATTCTTCCGGTGAAACAAATCCCAATACTCTGTCATTTAATCTGATCAGGGCTTCTGCCGAAATAATTCTGCCCGTTGAAGCCTCAATGATGGGCTGATAGAACATCCTGAATTCTTTTTCTACCAGTGCTCTTTCAATGGCTTCCTCTATACTGCGGTATCGTTGTAACTGGTCAATTCCGAAACTGTCTCCCTGTATGACTTCAACAGGTTCATTACTATTGTATCTCATGTCATCACAGGCAGCAAAGTAACGTTTATAATTTTTTCTGTTTATTTTACTACTTTCCAGATTGATCACTGCAACAAACAAATGTAAATGAATATCTGCACCATTAAGCAGGAAAGTATCCTCCATACGTGCTTTTAACTTATCCAGAAAATCCTGTTCTGAAAAATGATCTCTTTTATGTACAATCACTACAAATCTGCCTATTCCAATATAATAGATAGATGTCAGCATGGAATATTCCTTAATACATTCTGCCAGTTCTTTGATGATCTCGATTATAGACACTTCATGGCAGTTTTCTTTTAAATACGTATAATTTTTTAATTTGATCAGGTAGACTGCTTTATTACTGCGTTCATATATATCTCGCTTTGTATACTGTTCATAAGCCTCACGGTTAAGCAGACCTGTATAAGAGTCCTTATAAAATTCAACCACTGTCAATGCCAGCAGGAATAATACAATATTAACGATCAACATGGAATAATACAGTGTCTCATCTTTCAGAACAGCAAATGTCAGGAATTGAACAACTGCAAAAACTGCTACAACAATCACACATTGTCCAAATATCTTAGGCAGTAATCGTCTTCTGGCAAGTCCCCGTATAGTCGCTCCTACTGCATAAGAACCTCTTACCAGCATCAAAAGCCAGAACAGACCTCCTCTGTAGACGATCCCATCCTGCATGTAAAAGACCAGATGAGTTAATGGTGAAGATATGATCATGAGATCCATAATGATCGCCGGTGCAAAGAATAACAGTTTTCTCCACATTGGGAAATAATGAAACTGATCCAGCAGACACAACATAAAATATGCATACAATGCATATACCGAAACTGTTAAAATATAATGGATCATTCTTTCTGCTATTATCATTCCATTTGAACAGGGAATAAACCCCTCTTCCATAGAAATACCATACAGATGATTGATATACATGATCACCCCGGACCACATCAACATTCGAAATGCCCTGCGGTAATATTCTTTACTCTGTACACTCACATAAGTAAACCACAGGCACACCAAAAGTATGCTTAAAATCAATAAAACATATCCTATTCTCATATTTATCACGACCTCATCTCCCTGATAAACTTCCCCCATGTAGAACAGTTTAGCATATTTATCAGATTATTTCCATAATTTACTATTATTTTAAGTTTAATATAGAATTGTGAGCAAAACACAAAAAAGCCAAATCCTCAAACAGATTTGGCCTTTTTAGATAAATATTCACATTTCGGTCTATGACTATTTCCTGATCAATAATGACTGACCTGTCATTTCAACCGGTTTCTCCATACCCATTGTTTCAATCAGAGTAGGTACGATATCTGCAAGGCAGCCGCCCTCTCTCAGGGTATATTCTTTATTATAATTTACCAGAATGAATGGAACAGGATTGGTTGTATGAGCAGTGAAAGGTGCTCCTGTCTCATAATCAACTAATTGCTCTGCATTACCATGGTCAGCACAGATAAACATAGTACCATTTACAGACAATAATGCATCTACAGCCTTGCCTACGCATTCATCCACTACCTCAATTGCCTTGATTGCAGCAGCTTCAACACCTGTATGGCCTACCATATCAGGGTTTGCAAAGTTGATAATAATCACATCATATTTCTCGGATTTGATTGCTTCTACTAACTTGTCGCATACCTTATATGCGCTCATTTCCGGCTTAAGATCATAAGTAGCTACTTCCTTAGGAGAAGGAACCAGTACTCTGTCTTCACCCTTGTTAGGTTCTTCCACGCCGCCATTAAAGAAGAAAGTAACATGTGCATATTTCTCTGTTTCAGCAATTCTTGCCTGTGTCATATTATGAGCGGCAAGCCATTCACCAAATGTATTTGTTACTGCGATCTTATGGAATGCAACAGACTTATTAGGAATTGTTGAATCATAATCTGAGAAGCATACAAATTTAACATCCAGTCTCTTTCTGTCGAATCCCTTGAAGTCATCATCACAGAAACATCTTGTCATTTCTCTTGCGCGGTCAGGTCTGAAGTTAAAGAAGATAATGGAATCACCATCCTTGATCGTAGCAACAGGCTGTCCATTCTCAACTACTGCTGTAGGAATAACGAATTCATCTGTCTTACCATCATCATAAGACTGCTGGATTGCAGCAGGACCGGAAGCTGCACTCTTGCCTTCACCTGTAGTCATAACATCATATGCAAGTTTCACACGATCATAGTTATTATCTCTGTCCATTGCATAATAACGTCCCATTACGGAAGCTACCTTGCCCACACCGATCTCTGCCATCTTAGCTTCGAGTTCTTCTACATAGCCTTTACCTGAAGCAGGTGGTGTATCACGTCCATCAAGGAAGCAATGTACATATACTTTGGAAAGTCCCTTTTTCTTGGCAAGTTCCAACAGACCATATAAATGTGTATTATGACTGTGAACACCGCCATCAGATAAAAGTCCGAATAAATGCAGTGCAGAGTCCTTTGCCTTACAGTTCTCTACTGCTTCCAGTAATGCAGGATTTTCAAAGAAAGTACCATCCTGAATTTCCTTTGTGATCCTTGTAAGTTCCTGGTATACGATTCTTCCTGCACCCATGTTCAGATGTCCTACTTCAGAATTGCCCATCTGTCCTTCCGGAAGACCTACAGCCATTCCGCTCGCCTTACCCTTTACAAAAGGATACTCTTTCATAAGTTTGTCCATTACAGGGGTATTTGCCTCTGCTACAGCATTATGATCCTTTCTCTCATTGAGTCCATAACCATCCAGAATCATTAAAACAGTCGTCTTTTTACTCATTGTTCTGCTCTCCTATTCCTTATTATTTTATCAGTTATAAACAAAAACTTTTGTTAAAATTTTCACTGCTTACTGATTATACACTGTTTTGACAACAGATGCAATACGATATCGCATTCCGGTTTATGATATGTAAAGTGTAAAATCAGCAAAATACACCCGTCTATTACGCCAAACTTACACTTGTTTGATCTTGTGTATTATGTTAACATAGGTAGGAACAAAAAATAAAAGTTCAATATATCAGCACTTATGAGGAGGAGTAAATCATATGACAAATTGTCCAAATTGTGGAAGACCCTTAGAGGATGGAGAAATCTGTAACTGCCAGAATATGGCGCAGTCAACAGTTGAAACTGCTGTTATGCCAGTTGCTGCCTCATCAAATAACGGTTCAGAACAGCAACAGTCAAACACCAGCAAACAGGGACAGGAGATCGTAAACCATATTAAAGATCTGGCGCTTGGTGTTCTTAAAAGTCCTGTAGAAACTACGCAGGCTTTTATGAAGTCAAATTCTTTATCACTTGCACTGATCCTGATCGGCGTTGGTGGTCTTACAGATGCTATTCTCGGTATTCTGAGCATATTGACAGGCGGCTATTTTAAATATTACAAATTCAGCAATTATCTCAGTTCCGTACTTACAGATATTTTAGGAGAAATTGCTGCTGCTGCTCTGTTCGCATTAATGATCTGGTTCGTTTCTTCTGTACTTTTCAAAACGAATTTTGATTATCGCAAGGCACTCGCGGTCTTTTCATTAAGAGAACTTGCAGGTGTTCCTGCAGCTATCATCAGTTGGGTCTTCCGCGTTTTCAACATCAGCTTCTTCATGGAGATCGGAAGCTGGTTCACGGGCGCTGCTGCCGCTTTTTCCGCAATTCTGATGTTTATTGCGATCAGAAGCGTTATGGAAAAGGAAAAAGAAGCCATTTATACATACGCTCTTGCAGCAATCGGAACCTCTTTAGGTTATTACTTTATTAACCTTATGTTCTAAAAATTGTACAAAAAATTAAATAATTGTGAAAATTCAGTTGACAGAACAGACATTTTGGCGTAACGTAATACATGTCACTGTTGATTGAATTACGAAAGGAGGTAAATTATGTTTAGAATTAACTTAAGAAACACAGCTTCTAACAACATAATATCTAATTGTATGAGAATTACCTCCGGCTATGTTCGTCCATAGGAATTATATTCCTGTTATGAGGCGAAGCACAATCTAAGCGATTCAGATTTTTATGGATTTTAGACCACGGTAGTTTTCTATCGTGGTCTTTTTGCGTGAATAAACAGAATCAAAAGCCAGTCATGTGCTTATACCAGCCGGAAATACAATTTTATGAAGGGAAAAGGAGAATATATGAGGAAAAAACTATCAACTTATATTTGGGAATATAAATGGCAATATCTGTTTGCAGTTATCTCCCTGATCATCAGCGTATCTCTTGATATGCTCTCTCCCATGCTCACAATGCATATTATCGATGATGTGATCATGGGGGGCGATCTGCCGCTGCTTCCATGGCTGCTGGGTGGTATTCTGACAGTCGGTATCGGCAGATGTATCTTTCAATATTGTAAGGAATACACCTTTGATAAGGTAGGTTCCAAAATTGCTTCTGATATGCGAATCGAACTGTTCGATCATATCCAGAGTTTAAGCTGTAACTATTTTGACAAAACCAATACCGGTGAATTGATGGCAAGAGTAAAAGATGATATCGACCGCATCTGGGACACACTCTCCTATGTTGGAATGCTGATCATTGAGGTCATTTTCCACACAACCGTAGTATTATTCTGTATGTACAATCTGAATGCACCACTTGCTGTCATACCTACACTCGCCATGGTTTTATGTGGTTTCATTGCTGTAAAAATGGAAAATAAACTGGGCGACATCTATGAAACGATCAGTGAAGAAAATGCAACTCTGAATACAGTTGCAGAAGAAAACCTTGCCGGTGTCCGCACTGTAAAAGCTTTCGCAAGGGAGAAATTTGAAATCCAAAAATTTCTCTCTCACAACAAACGATATTATGATCTGAATATGCAGCAATCCAAAGTGTTTGTTAAATATTATCCATGTTTCCAGATCATTACCAAACTTCTTCCAATGGTGATCCTGCTTTTAGGCGGTCGGCTCGTTATGAAAGATGTCATTACTCTGGGTGCACTTGGTGCATTTATTGAATATTCCAATAATATCGTATGGCCCATGGAAATGTTGGGCTGGCTCTCAAACAGTCTGTCAGCCGGCATTGCATCCAATAAAAAGATCAATAAAATTTATGAACAGAAACCTGCTGTTACCGAATGTGACCACCCAGTTATTCTGGACAAAGTAGAAGGCAAAATTGAATTTTCACATGTTTCTTTTCACAAAGAAGATATGCATGAAATCCTTCATGACATCTCTTTCATAGTCGAACCCGGTAAGACAATAGGTATTATGGGAGCGACCGGTGCAGGTAAAACATCTGTTATTCAACTATTGCAGCGTCTTTATGATGCAACTGACGGCGTAATACGATTAGATGGTGTAGATATCCGTGATCTGACATTCGAACAACTGCGCGGAAGTATATCCATCGTTATGCAGGATGTATTCCTCTTCTCTGATACTATCACAGAGAATGTTAAACTTGGGAAACGTGATGTGGTAGATATTGAAGCAGTCCGCAAAGCTGCACTTGCTGCACAGGCCAGCAGTTTTATTGAAAAAATGGATGACACTTATGATACAGTGATCGGCGAACGTGGTGTAGGACTCTCAGGCGGTCAGAAACAGCGTATCAGCATTGCCAGAGCTCTTGCCAAAAATGCACCGATTCTGGTTATGGATGACTCTACTTCTGCTCTGGATATGGAAACAGAACATGAAATTCAAAAAACTCTGCATGAGCTTGCTCATACTACCAAACTCATCATTGCACACCGGATCAGCGCCGTACGACATGCTGATGAAATCATTATTCTGGAAAATGGCTCCATAAAGGAACGGGGTACCCATGAAGAACTGCTCCAAAAACGCGGTCTATATTATGCGACCTATGTTTCACAGTATGGTAAGCCAGACATGACTACAATCAAAAAGGAGGCGTAATTATGCCCATCAATTCATTTAAAGAAGATGAAAAAGCTGCCGAAGTCAGTAAGTTAAAAACTCTTGGCAGACTTTTCTCCTATCTTTTACAATATAAGCTTCCTATATTCAGCGTCCTTTTGATCATGGCTTACTGTGTTGCAGTCAGTCTGATCAACCCTCTGCTTATAGAAAGTGCTATCGACAACTATATTGCTGTAAAGGATTTTCAAGGTCTGTATAAACTGGCTGCCTTTGCTATTACACTGAATCTGGTTCTGATCGTACTCGTTAAACTGCGTATGTATATCATGGCAAAGGTATGTAACAGTGTACTGGTGGATATCCGCCAGCAACTATACACGCATATCCAGACTCTGGATTTTCATTTTTTTGACAGCCGTCCTACAGGTAAAATTCTGGCACGAATCATTGGTGATATTAACGCGCTCAAGGATGTATTGTCTAACAGTGTAACTACACTGATCCCTGACTTTATTACTGTATGTGCTGTTGTAGCGATCATGTTCGTTAAGAACCCTGTACTGGCTGCTGCATCACTTGTCAGTATTCCATTTATGGTTGCAGGTGTCTGGTTCATTCAGACCCGTTCACATGAAAAATGGCAGATTCATAAGAAAAAGTCATCCAATCTTAATGCCTTTGTTCACGAAGACCTGTCCGGAATACGTATCATTCAAAGCTTCCATGCCGAGAACGAGACCAGACAGACTTTCCGCACTCTGGTGCAGGAACATCGTCAATCCTTTATGGACGCAGTCCTCTACGCAGATGCGTTTGGTTCTGTCGTTGATTTCTGTTGGGGATTCGGTTCCGTGTCACTATGGTATACAGGTATCGTGATCCTGGGTATTGATAAAGTAACAATTGGTACTTTAATTGCATTTGGTACATATATTTCCATGTTCTGGCAACCTATTATGAATCTTAGTAATTTTTACAACCAGTTAATTACTAATATCTCCGGTGCAGAACGGATTTTTGAGATTCTTGATACCAAATCTGCCATTACAGATTCTGATAATGTAGTTGAAATGCCTCCTATTCAGGGCAGCGTAGATTTCTCCCATGTCAGTTTCTCTTATGATGAGAATACCAAAGTGTTAGAAGATGTAAATTTCCATATCAATCCAGGAGAAACCATCGCCCTGGTAGGACCTACCGGTGCAGGCAAAACTACTATCGTTAATTTGATCAGTCGATTCTACGATGTTCAGGGAGGCAGCGTCTGTATAGACGATCACGATATCAAATCTGTCAGTATAGAAAGTCTTCGCCGGCAAATGGGTATTATGACTCAGGATAACTTCCTGTTTACAGGAACTATCCGTGAAAATATAGCATATGGCAAGCTGGATGCCACAGAAGAAGAAATCATTGCAGCAGCCAAGGCTGTTCATGCTCATGATTTCATCATGAAGCTTCCAAAAGGATATGACACTTATCTGGAAGAGCGTGGCGGTGGTCTCTCTGTTGGTCAGAAACAACTTCTGGCTTTTGCCAGAACTATGGTAAGTATGCCCAAAATATTAATTCTGGACGAAGCAACTTCAAGTATTGATACACAGACAGAATTGCTCGTTCAGGATGGTATCGAAGCATTATTAAAAGGCAGAACTTCCTTTGTTATTGCCCATAGGTTATCTACTATCCAGAAAGCAGACAGAATTTTCGTCATTGATAATGGTGGTATTATTGAAGAAGGCAACCATGAAGCACTTATGGCAAAAGGTGGTGCCTACTATAAATTACAAATGGCACAATTGGAAGATATCATTGCATAATAAAAACCGGATAATCATAATGATGAAAACTTATGATTATCCGGTTTTCTCTGTTTTTATCTAAAATGCAGCAGCAAGTGCATTTCTTAATTTTCTGGTCAAAGTAAATGTCCCTGTGTCTTTTTTCTGGATCATCATCAGGAAGGTAGTATCCAGCGCTGGCATATTTGCAAAATACGGACCAAGCCAGCCATCCCAGCCATACTCTCCAATGGAACCATTCATCACTGCCACAGAAGGATCTGTCATAACTCGCATAAGGTTACCATACGTAAATCCTGCCAGATTCTCCCATCCACTCATATATGGCTGCTGATGTGGAAATAAATGACCATTTGTCATATAAGCAACTGTAGCAGGTGCCAGGTAAGTTCTTCCCTGATATGTTCCATTCTGCATCAACATCTGTGTAAAATGTTTGTAATCCTCAATGGTCGATATCAACCCGGCTCCGCCTGACTCAAATGCAATTTTTCCCGCATCCATATGATTACAGATGCCTAGATGGTTTCCGTGATATTCAATCAGTCCATCAGCAGTCTGTTCATAAACTCTGGTCAATCTGGACATAGATTCCTTACTGACTCTGAAATCTGTATCTTTCATTCCCAGCGGCTGAAAAAATTCCTTTTTTAAGAACTCACCAAAAGACATATCTGATGCAGCCTCTACTACTGCACCCAATATATCTGCACTGGTTCCATAACGCCACTGGCTTCCCGGCTGAAATGCCAGTCTGCATTTACCAAGTTTATCTGCAAACTCCATTGTAGACATTGGGTTCTCAGAGTAAAGACGTTCATCCAGTTCACGATAAACCATCGCCGTATCTCTGCTGGCAGCATCCGGATCACAATTATAAACAAGACCTGACGTCATCGACAGACAATCCTTTACTGTGACCTGTCTCTGCGCCTTGACATCGCCCGCTTCTCCTGCAACTGTCATTTCTGTAAAGGAAGGAATATATTTTGCAATTGGATCCAGAATATCTACGATCCCCCTTTCCATCAACAGCATAACCGCTGCCGACGTAATTGGCTTTGTCATGGAATATAATCTGAACAGGCTGTCTCTGGATATCGGTTTATCGGCAGCTATATCTGCCATTCCCGCCTGTGCATAGTAGATTTCTTTTCCCTGATTCATTACCAGCAGATTGCCACCTGCTATTTCCTGTGCATCCACACTTTCCTGCAAAATCTGTCCAAGTCTTTCCAGCTTATCTTTTTTCATTATCTATATCCTCATTTCTATCATGCCTGCAGAACATATAATAATATAATTTAGTAAATAATTCTTCTACATCTATCGGCTTTAAAATGTATGAATTCATGCCACACTTAATTGCTTTGTTCACATCCTGTACCAATGCATCCGCTGTCATGGCAATGATCGGTATCTCCATTGCATCCTCTCTGTCCATACTTCTGATACTACGTGCTGCACTATATCCGTCTGTTGCCGGAAGCTGTATATCCATCAATATCAAGTCAAATTCATATTCATCCGACTGCTCGATCAGATTGATCGCTTCCTCTGCGCTCCATGCCGATGCAATCTGAGCATGTGTTCTTTCCAGAATTCCACATATGATTTCCATATTGATTTCATTGTCTTCTACGATCAATATGTTTTTACCAGATGCATCCAGGATCAGATTTCCATCTTCTGCTCTGGTAAATCTGCCATCTGTACATTCTAACACCAGATCATCTGATTCAAATTTATCCATTGGTTCTAATTGTGCCACATTCAAAATGTGATTGATCAGATCAAGAACCTGTATTGATGATTCACTTATTTTGTTCAGACAATCTCTGACTTTTTCCGGATCATCAATATGGTGTTCCGCCATATCTGCCATTCCTGCAATTGCATTAAGAGGAGTCCTTACGTTATATGACAGACTCTCCAATAATTTGTTCTTCTCTTTATCCAACTGTTGCGCATTGTGTTTTTCCTGCTGTGTTTCTTTCAATACACGTTCTATCTGATGATTCTGTCTCTCCAATACACTGCATTGATATCTGATCATGATACCTATACTCAAAGCTACCGCACAAATTGCTATAATATTATCCTGATAATAGTAAAATTCATTTTCTACTTTTTTTATCATTTGAGGATGCATATAAGTATACAATACAAGTCCTGTATCTGTTGCTATTGTTAAAAACAGTTGAATAATGAGCCATCTCCCCTGTGCCGTAACAAATATAAGCAAAATCCCCATTGTCATCCACACCGGCATTCCTGATCTGATTCCACCGCCTTCTGCCACTATGAACATAAATGGAAAAAAGGACAGATTCAAGGGTACCGTAATGAATGAGGACAGAATTGAAACTTTCTGCGGGTACATATTTGCAAGAATAAACATAACTAACAGATACAAAAACAATGCAGCCAGTGCCAAAAGTCCATCCTGTTCATAATCCATTACTGCTTCTATCACAATAATAAGAAGAATAGCGATCAGTAAAGTTCCCAGTATAAAATTATAGATCATTCTGCCTGCATCTGAGTCACAGAACAACTTACCATATAATTTTTTCAATTTCTGAATCATATACTACTCCTGACCAGCTTCCTTATTTTCATCTCTGCGTGTCAATTCTTTTAATTTCAAAAATGCCTGTTCATGCATCTTTGATACTGCAGCAGGATTACGCTTTAACAATCCGTTCATTCGGTTGAATTCCTTATTTTTAAGGCTGAATACCATCTGCTTCTTTCCACTGTTGCCATATTTCGTATATTTTTCTTTCCCGGCTTCCACAACAGCATTGAGCTTCTTTAAACCTTCCTCCGAACGCTCCTTGATCTCAGTTCCATAAAAAGCAGACAACACTTCCATATGTTTTTGCAGTTTTCTGAATTCGGCATTATTTTCCTCAAGACTAAGCAGTAATTCCTTCAGATTCAAAGCCTCACGAATTGATTCTGCCATATCTATTGATATGTATACAGTCAAAAGAAAGCAAAGTACCTCTAGTACATTACTGTTGATTCCCTGTCCCATCCGCTCTACCGGTCTGTGTCCATGCATTGTCAACAGAACTGAGAAAAGTCCCCATGCCAGTGACGAAGTCAGGCATATATGCCCGTTAAGGTTTAACTTCTGATTACTGTAATCCCAATATCTGACATGAAATAGTTTCTCCATCACAACTCCGGTAATATATTCCAGGATCGTTGCACTGATCATTCCCATGAAGAACACGGCAACCGCATTTGTACGGTATGGCAGTGTAAAGATCAACACAATGATCGCACCAGAACCATAAATTGGCAAAAAAGGTCCTCTCATGAAACCTCTGTTGACCCAGTGCCCTTTTAACACCGATACATAACAAGTCTCCCATATCCACCCCAGAAAACAATAAAAATAAAAGAAAAATAACCACTGTGAAAACGTATAAATCATGTGTGACCCCCTTGATTACAATTTCTCTAGTCGTTCTCCGTGTAGAGTAAAAGCATTCCATCCTCTACTTCTACACTGCTTTCGCATCCCATGAACTCATTACTGACTCCAATAGGAAATTCCGCATCTAATACAGCCTTGTCCAACGTATAACAAAGCCCCTTCTCCGTAACACCTTTCGCCTGTCCTGTAAATGCAAATACCGAGACACGCCCCTTCATAGACGCCGGATAGCTTCGAATTCCATTGCACAGAAGTTCCAGACTACACTTTTTCCCGTAGAGAATACCTTTTGCGCCTCTGTTATGCAGAAATAACAGACATTGGATATTTGCCAGTGTATGATCCAGACGTCCTCCTAAACTGCCATAAATATGAAATTCATCATAGCCAAGCTCAAGTCCCCGCCTTATGGCTGCCAACATATCTGTATCATCTTTATGAGTCGGCAGAAGTTCTACTTCACATGCCTTCCATTTTTCAGGTACAATGCCATGTTCTTTGAGTGAATCCATATCTCCTATCAGTATATTGGGCGATACACCAAGCTCATTCAGTATCATCCAACCGGCGTCTGCCGCTATCACATAATCCTGTGACTCATAATTCCAATTTGTAATATCAAATTCACCAGCACCTACAATAATGCATTTTTTCATTTCCGACCACCATAACTGTACCGATATAATACGCCATAATACATTTTTACATATACCTACTATTATAATAGTTTTATGGAATTAAGCAAGTCATAGACATTACTTTCCAGTCAAAAAAGAGCTCCGTATCACATAGTACGGAACTCTTTCTACTTCTCGATCAGAAATTAGTGAAAACATCTGTTTCCTTCTGTAATGCGGCTGCAATTTTCTGGTTCTGATCCACACTTTTGCTGTCTTCAATCGCCCTGTTCAATACATCCAGAATCTCTTTGACCTTGGCACCTGTCTCTTTCATGTTATTTCTGGCGTTGGATTCCATCTGGTCAGCATTGTTCTTCATTTCCTTTGAATAATTGTTGATGCTGTTGGATTTTTCTGCAATGTTATCCACTTCACTACGTACAGAATCTGCATTTCCATTGATCGCACCTGCAGAATTTCCTACTTCCTGCATGGTTGCTGCCAGTTCTTCGGTCACCGCTGACAGATCAGAAGCACTGTCATTAGAGGCCTTAACACTTTCCTGAACCTCATTAACAACCACTTCCATCTCATTGCTGTTCTGAATGATCATCTTCATGATATTCTGCAGTTTATCCATAAAAGTATTGATACCATTACCCAGATCAGCGATTTCATCATTAGAAAGGATGCTGACTCTTCTGGTCAAATCTCCCTGTCCCTGTTCAACTCCCTTAATAATACTGTTAAGTTCCTTGTTCGTAATGGACAGTTTGCGGATAACCAAATAGAATACACAGAACAATGCTGCTAATAATGAAACAATACTGATTATGATTGTCACTGTATTTCGGAGAATAGCTGCATGATATGTAACTGAAAGTTGTACCTTTGCCTGTTCAGACCCCACATTGGCATTGGCAACCATTGTATCAATCTCATTCTGCATGCTGTTGCTGTAATCAGATATTGCTCCATTAGCCAGTGCATAATCTGCTTCATTCTGAGTGTTTGCACTATATGCCATCAGATTGGCAATCTCATAATCCATTCCTTCGTAGTCTGACAAAAGCTGTTTACAAAATGCCTCGTCGTCTGATGATACATACTGTTTATACGCATCAAGATACTCCTTTACAGTACTTTCTTCTGTCCTTGTCTTACTTTCATATTTTATCTTTCTCTCTTATCCTGTCTGTTTTCTTTATTCCGCCTGTACTTACTGGAACGATAACTGTACTTTTTTCTATCATTATTGTTTCTGCTGTTCCTTGCATTAACACTGTCCCGTAACAGCATATATATAGTGGATACCAAAGGAATAAAAAATAACATTCCCGCAATTCCAAACAAACTGCCACCCACGCTTACTGCCATCAATACCCATATAGATGGCAGTCCTACCTTATTACCAACCACCCTGGGATATATCAGATTTCCTTCGATCTGCTGCAGAATAAGGAACAGGACAACAAATGCAATTGCTTTCATTGGATTATCTACCAGAATCAAAAATGCACCTACAACACACCCGATGAATGCACCTACAATGGGTATCAGTGCAGTGAATGCAATAAGTACTCCAACCAGAATGGCATATGGTATACGCAATATTGTCATAGACACTATGAACATACATCCCAGTATCACAGCCTCCAGACACTGCCCGGAAATAAAGTTGGAAAAATTACGATACCCCAGTGATAATACCTTAAGGATATAGTCATTGGCTTTGGGTGGAAAATATGCTTTTAATATTCTCTTTCCCTGATTTCCAAGTATTTCTTTCTGTCCAAGAATATAAAGTGCAAAAATAAATCCAATTACAGCATTTACAATACCGCTGATAATGTTTCCTGCTACAGAAACGGTAGAAAACACTACACTGGACATACCATTCTGCATGAATTCCCACAGTTTCTGAATCAGGCTGTTCCAGTCAACCTGAATATTCTCCAGTTCATCTACATACCCCTGTATCTGGGGATAATTCACACTAAGCTGTTCTAAATCCTTCATTACATTATCTGTAAATACAGGTATTTTATTTCCAAGTTCCACAACCGTCTTAGCCACCTGTGGTGTAACTGTTTCAATTACGACAGTGATAAGTGCAACAACTAAAAAAATGCTTAAGACAATTGCCACCGGTCTTTTCATTTTATCTGCAGTCTTTCCCCTCCAGTGGGACAATAAGCGATTCTCTATCTGGCACAACGGAATATTCAGTACAAATGCGATCACACCTCCATATAAAAATGGTTTCATGATTCCAAATAACATTGCAATGGCATCAAATACCTCTTTCCTATACAAAAGTGCAAGGATAAGTGCCGCCGCCAAAATCATCAGTTGCCGGATCTGTTTTATTTTTTTCCTGTCAAATCCCATATTTTCTTCCTTTCCTCTAAGATATTTTTATAATTATCTCTTTTTCGCACGCATATTGCAAGACTTTTGCACAAGTTAAGAAACTTTTTATACAGTATTCTCTAATTTGATCCTAAAATAATTGGTTAGTATTTACTCACTTTCAGACTACATGTCTTTCATAAAATGTGCTATACTTAATATAAATCCGCATACCCTTTAACAACACCAAGGAGAATTCTAAATTGTGAAAAAATCATATATATATATTTTTTTTGTCATAATGATCTGTTCTTTCGCATTACTGTTCGGAATCACTTTCTATGACATCAAAAATGACACAAGACAATACTATTCTGCAGACGATGTGTCTGAATGGGAAGACTACCAAATCGTAGGCACAACTGATACTACATGCCATATTGAAGGTCAGCTTGATACTTCTGAATCCACTGGATATCTTCTGGCATTTTATTCTATACATCAGGCATTTGAAATTTATGCAAATGATACGTTGATCTATGAATATCCGTTACAAAATAACAACCCTTTTGCCAAAAGTCCCGGTTACACATGGAACTTTGTTCCTCTTCCGCAGACTGATAATTCCATACGCATTATCATTACATCGCCATACAACAACTATGCATCACAAATACCGGTTTTCCTGGCAGGAACACCATTTGCAATCATAACCCATATCATTGACAGCAACATTGTTTCTGTTATTCTCTGTATTATCATCTTCTGTATAGGAATCTGTATGATTGTTTTCTGGTTTTTGGCCAGACATACGCCCCAGATACAGAAAAACCTATTAAAACTGGGATTGTTTGCTATTTTACTTTCTATCTGGTCGATCAATGAGAATCAGTTATCTATACTGATCATGCGCAATAATTTAGTCTGTTCTTATATTGCCTTTGTAGTCCTGATGCTGCTGCCTTTTGTCTTTGCATCCTTTGTATATTCTTTCTACGAAAGCAACAGTAAATTGTGGCGATTATATTTTACCGGAGATCTGGCACAGATTATTTTATGCCTGGCTATGCAGTTACTGCATCTCTCAGACTTCAGGGAAACTTTGTGGACAACACATGCCATGATGGTAATTCTGTTTTTCCTTATTATTTACTGTTCCATAAACCAGCTTCGAAATGGTGTTCATTCTAGGCGCGTCCTTCTTAACATTATTTGTATGATCATATGTGCAATTGCTCTTGTATTAGACCTCATTGCTTTTTATGCAGGTGCATGGGACAGCAACAGTTTTGGCAGACTCGGATTTCTGACTTATATTATACTTCTCGGTATCGCATCCGCACAAGAATCTGCTTCTTTAATGAGAATGGGACAAAAGGCCAATGCCTACCAGATACTCGCTTATACTGACCAGATGACAGATATGTACAACCGCGCTGCTTTCAACCGTGATTTCGATACCTGCAGTCTATCACCAGACAATGTAGCTATTATAGATTTTGACCTGAATAATCTCAAAAAAACAAATGATACATACGGACATATGGCTGGTGATAAATACATTACTGATGCTGCCCGCATGATCAAGGAAATCTTCACCAGCGTTGGCAGTTGTTATCGTATCGGTGGTGATGAATTTGCTGTTATACTGACAAATGCATCTGATATTGATATCCGCCACTATTTAACAATGCTGGAATGGAGTGTAGATGCTTACAACAGAACATCAGAAGAACCTTTTCATATGCAGATCGCATATGGTTGCGCGATATATTCAGATACAAAAGATTCCTCTCTTCAGTCAACATTTACCCGTGCTGATGAAGCAATGTATTCAGATAAGAAATCTAAAAAAGGAATTTCCAACTAATAATTGGAAATTCCTTTTACTTTTATCCTCTTGTATTATACCAGCTTCCTGAACTGCCATAATAATAACTGTTAGTTCCATACTTGCTGTAAGTATTTTGTGTTCCATACATACGGTCCAATACCTTAAGTGTTGTTTTGGCACAGCTTTCAATATTTTCACATTTCTCACTTACTTTAGAAGCATAACTGTCTGACTGTGCAAATACTTTCTGAAGTTTATCCACTCCTGCTGCTTCCAGAGTCCTGGTATCTATCGAAAGCTTACCCTTGGTATCCATCGTAATTCCCACTGCTTTCAGATCAGCCAAAGAAGCTGTCGTAAATGTTTTCAACTGCTTCTGGAACATTGTATTTGTTGTTCCCCCGATATCTCCCAATGAACTGTACAGTTCATTATAATCAGTCACGAATTCTTTGATATATGATACCATTTCTTTCTGCTGTGTTGCAGTATCCTGTGTTGTTTTGTCTTCATCTGACGTATTGTCTGTTTCCTTATATTTTGCAAGGTTCTTTACATCTGTCTGCAATGCCTTGGCATATTTCTCTACATCCTCATATAATGATAATTGTCTGGATGCTGTTGTAGCCGTAGAATTTGATATTCGGTTAGTTATATTGGTTCTTGTCGAACTACTGGTTTTCTTACCTAATGCTTTCGCTTTCGCCTTTCTGCTGGCAGAACGAATCATTCTGGCTCGGGCGAGAGAACTTCTTGAACTGTTAATGCGCATGATCATATCCCCCTTCTATCTATGCTCTCTTCAATCGTTCACATAATATATCGGTTGAATATAACTTTTACATTACATTTTTTTATCAATTAATTCCAGTGTAAGATACTGTGCGTTAGGAATCTGCCATCTGTAGTACTCTCCCCTGGGCACCCCATAGACTTCCATAATCGCCATAATGGTGCCACCATGCACTACAAATGCAACCCGGTCTGTATCCCTGCATTCTCTGATACAGCTTTGAAATTCTTCCACACATCTGCGGCTGAACTCTGCCTTGCTCTCACCGTTCGGAAACGGCAGTTCGCCTCCACTGTCGATCCATTTCTGATATTCTTCATTTCCGTTCAGTTCCCTGTAATTATGATATTCAAATTCACCAAAGTCCATTTCTTTTAAATTATCTTTTATATGCAGTAGCATATCAGGATAAATCATCTGTGCTGTCATAATACAGCGTTTCATTGGACTTGTATAGATCCTGTCTGCCTCAGGATATTCTTTCTCCCGGACTTCGAGTATTCCTTCTTCACACAATGGTTCATCCGTATGACAGCCAACATAGCGTTTTTCCAGGTTTCCCGCTGTCAATCCATGCCGGATCAGATATATCTTCATCCTTTTATCACCTGTCCGATCCCGCAGTTGACACGAATGACCTGTTTGGCCTGTGCCGCCAGATAGCAGCCTATTGATCCTGCCAGTTCTCTGTAATCTCTGTCACTGCGTTCCATAGGAACAATTCCACATCCCACATCATCCAGTGTAAAAACAGCTTCCTGTTCATTTTCAACCAGTTGTGCTATATAGTTTCGTTCATCTATATTCTTCTGTTTTGCTTCCTTTAAAAGATTCTGGACATAATATATCTTTCTGTTTTGATAGTGTTGCAGGGCATAACGTGTTTTGCCCTGATAAGCACCTCCTATGATCAGTACCATTGATCTCGTCCTTTCCTTAATAATGCTCCTTGCAGTCAACTATTTAAAGCCTGCAGAAGATATGGCAGAAATACAACAATTCCAAGTATACACAACTCACAGGTCTGCAAATACCAGCCGGCCAGATCCCCTGTGATGCCACCAAATTCCTTCTTTGACATATGATAATAATAACCATACCAGACTGCCAGCACTGCCAGTATTCCCGTTCCATATACTTTATCAAAACAGATTAATGACACGAATGTCACAATAATCCATATCCATAATCCAATTTTCACAATGGTTCGATCTCCCGCCCGCGCAAAAGACGCCAATGAGCTTCTCCCCGTTGCACTCTGAAAATGAATTGCTGCCAATCCGCTGGTCGCTCTTGAGAGGACAAATCCCGCTGATGTACAGAGTATGGCTGCTTTTCCACTGATTTCTGTATATAGTCCATAACTTACCAGTAAATATACCCCGGTCCATATTACAGCAAATGCTCCAACATGGGAGTCCTTTAGGATTTCCAGTTTACGTTCCTTTTCCCTGTGTGAAGAAAGCGCATCTGTAGTGTCCAGATATCCGTCCATATGAAAGCCTCCGGTAATGCACAATGGAAGCACCACTGCCACTGCTGCATACAGAGAAATTCCTATTCCGAGCTTATTACACAGTATATACCAGACATATTGTACCGCTCCGATTATCACTCCGATCAGTGGAAAAGCCAAAAAAGTGTAACGCATATCATCTTCTGTATACTCCAGTATCGGCATTGGAATTCTGGAATACATGGAAAATGCCAAACATAATGTCCTGATTATTTTCATATTGCACCTTCTTCTGTCTTATGTGGATTTTTCACACTAAGTGGTATGCCATATACCACCTCAACTACTTCATCTGCCATTTGCGCAAGCTCTGCATTGATATGACCAAGCAGGCGGATATAAGCCAATGTGGTTTCGTCATAAGAAAGCGTGTCCGAAAACACCTCATTGGTCACTATGACCAGATTGGCACTGCATTTTCTAATATGTTCCACACCCTTTAATATCCTGTCCTCGCATTTATGCGTATACTCTTCCAATTGCTCTGGTATCGTATTTTCTGCAAACATTTCATTTGCTGCCAGATTCGACATACACTCCAAAAGTACATCACTGTCCATAGGAATTGTCGCCTGCTCCAGATCTTTGTACCATTCCAGTGTTTCAAAGTTCCGTAGGGCTCTTTGCTTTCTATGTTTTGCTACTCTTGCCCTGCCTTCTTCCCCATAGGGCTGCATCGTAGCAAGATACAGTAAATGTCTCTCTTCCTGATGTATAGCAGTGATACGACATTCTGCATACTCAGACTTACCGCTTGCGCTTGCTCCTGTTACCAAAATAAACATTATTTCAGCTCCTCATATGGTTTCAACTCAATTTCTCCAAAAGTATGCGCCGACTGATATTCTGCCAGAGCTGCATCCAGTAATGGAAATAAAAGTACTGCGCCTGTTCCCTCTCCCAGACACATATCTGCATGCAATACAGGCTGCATATCCATAGCTTCCAGTACTGTTGCCGCTGCCAGCTCTCTGGATACATGCGATGGCAGCAGATACGGTCGGCAGGATGGCACCATGCGTACTGCTGCCAATGCTGCAACTGCTGAAATAAATCCATCCAGTACGACCGGCAGTCCATACACCATACCTCCTATGCAGGTTCCTGCCATAGCTGCAATATCCAGTCCTCCTACCTTGCACAATACCTCAAATGCATCCTGCGGATCAGGATCATATTTTGAAATTGCCTCTTCTATTACCTGTTTCTTATGCTTCAGACCACTGCCTGTTAATCCTGCTCCCCGGCCTGTCATTTTGGCTACAGGCTGTTTTAGCAATACACTGGCTACAGCGCTCGAAGTGGTCGTGTTTCCAATTCCCATCTCCCCGATAGCCAGAATATTTACCCCTTCCTGTGCTTTCCTGCCGGTCAGCATAATGCCCGTTCTAATAGCCTGCATGCACTGCTCTGGTGTCATTGCAGGATTCTTTGCAAAATTCTGCGTTCCTTTCATAACTTTATATTGTAAAAGTCCGGAATGTTCAACGGTATCTTTCATACCTATGTCTATGGGGGTAACACCTGCTCCGACACTGGATGCCATGATATTAATATTTGCCCTTCCCTGTGCCATACTTGCAGCTACCATAGATGTGACACTGCTGTCAGATTGACTGACACCCTCTTCCACAATACCATTATCCGCGCAATACACCAGAACCTCTTTCTTCTTCAAAGACACATGTTCTGTCCCCTGTATCCCAGCCAGGGTAATAATCAGTTCTTCCAGTTTTCCCAGACTTCCAAGTGGTTTGGCAACACTGTTCCACTGTTTCTTTGCCTGTTCCATTGCGTGTTTATCAAGAGGTCTGTCTTCTATTTCCAATTCTCTGATCTTACTCATTGTATCCTGTTTTCCTTCCATTGCCTGCATCGTCCAACCCATCCGGCAACAAATTCTATATTGGAAGCATAATACAAATGAGGAAATCCCGCAAGCAGATTTCCAATACTGTGCATACAATCCCAATGCCTGCTGCCTAATGGTTTTACAGCTTCCCATGAACTGCCATGATCTGTGCTGTCATAATAATGAAATTCATGCCCCCGGACTTTTATGCCTGTCTTTTTATCCGTTACTGTAATATAGCCAAATCTCGCCTGCAGCTTCCCCTGATATGATGCCTTTTGACCGATCACGCCTGCCATGTTCCACTCCTGTCCATTGATATCACTGATAGAATCATGCAGATATAAAAAGCCTCCACACTCTGCCAGACATGGGATTCCCGCCTTAATTGCACTTCTGACAGAATCAAGCATAGAATGATTCCGGCTTAATTCTTCTGCAAAGTTTTCAGGATATCCACCTCCCAGCAGCAGTCCTCCAATATCAGGCGGCAATTCCTTATCATGTATCGGTGAAAAAGGAACAAGTTCAGCTCCTGATTGTTCAAGAATATCCAGATTATCCTGATAGTAAAAGCAAAAAGCATCATCTTTTGCAATGGCAATCCGTACTTTATCATGAGAGTCAGGGAATACTTTGTCTATTTCACATTCGGTTTCTCCGTCCATCTCAGATGCCTGTGAAGCAATCCTGCATAAACATTGCACATCTAATGTATCTTTCAATGTATCTGCCACAATTTCTATTTTGTTTTGGAAATCTGTAATCTCCTGTGGTAAATATAACCCCAGATGTCTGCTTGGGATTTCACACTGAGGCAATACAGGTAGGTAGCCTAATACCTCTATGGGAAGCTGTTCCTCGACTAGCCGTTTTAAAACCGGAAACATTCCCTTAGAACATCTGTTAAAAATAACACCTGCTATATGGCTGTGTGAAACATATTCCAGGAAGCCTTTTATATATGGTACAACGGACAGGCTCATACCTTTTACATCTACCACAAGAATAACCGGTGTATCTGTAATTCTCGCAATATCATAAGAAGACGCCTCTGCACTTTTACCAGCCAGCCCGTCATAATACCCCATAACTCCTTCTATGACTGCAATCTTACTATCAGCCTGCAGATTCTTCATTCTTCTGCAGAATAAGTATCTAAGCATTGGAGCCTCAACAAAAAAAGAATCCAGATTCGCACTGGATATCCCAAGTACTTTGGTATGGAACATTGGGTCTATATAATCAGGTCCACACTTAAACGCCTGTACACTATATCCTTCCTTTTGCAAAAGTCTCATTATGCCACATGTCAATAAAGTCTTGCCACTTCCACTGGAAGGTGCTGCGATCATAAAACGAGGTATTTCATTCATGACTAATTCTCCTTTAGACACAGCAAACAGCCGATAGTCTGCTGACTACCGACTGTTTCCTGCTATTTATTCCTGTTCTGGCCTGTTTCCATTGTCTTTTACAACTAAGTTGACCTGATCCAGTCCATTAACCGTTACATTACGGTTGACCTTAGCATCATAAGAATCAGCATTAATAATATCAGCAAGGTCAATACCTGTTGCCTCCTTCATGCTTTCGAGTACCTTTGCCATAACAACCGGCACATTTCCTGCTACCTGATCTACACCACTGCCGCCATCACTGCCACCAATGATTGTAATCTTATCGATCTGTGTCAAAGGTTCTGCAATTTTACCTGCGATTTCAGGAAGTACCTTGATCATCATTTCCGCTACAGCCGCCTTATTGTACTTGGCATATGCCTGTGCCTTCTTTTCCATTGCTTCTGCTTCTGCAATACCTTTTGCCTGAATTGCAGCAGCTTCCGCTTCACCAACTGCACGGATACCTTCTGCTTCCTGCTGCTTTGCAAATCTGTCAGCTTCTGCCTGTGCTTTTCTTGCTTCGGCTTCACGCTGTGCCTCGAACTGCTTTGCTTCGGCTTCTTTCTGTCTCTGATACAGAGCAGCATCCGCTTTCTGCTGTGCAGCATATCTGTCAGCTTCTGCCTGTTTCTTGACTTCTGCTTCCAGTGCCTGTTCCTTAACCGCTACTTCCTTCTGCTTCAGTTCGATTTCTCTCTCCTGCCTTGCAATATCTGCATTCGCAGTTGTGATCTCAATCGTTTTACGCTGTTCCTCTTTCTGGATTTCATATGCTGCATCAGCCATAGCCTTCTTGGTATCTGATTCCATCTGGAGTTCTGACTTCTTAATTGCCAGTTCGTTCTGTTTCTTGGCGATCTCAGTCTGTGCAGCAACTGCTGCATCATTGGATTCCTTGTCAGCAGATGCCTGAGCTACCTTAATATCACGTTCACTCTCAGCTCTTGCAATTGCCGCTGCTTTCTTGATCTTTACAATGTTATCAATACCTAAGTTTTCAATGACTTCATTACCATCCACGAAGTTCTGCACATTGAAGCTTATGATATCAAGTCCCATTGCAGCAAGGTCAGGTTCTGCATTTTCCTTCACCAATGTTGCAAATTTCTGTCTGTCCGAGACCATCTCTTCCAGTTTCATCTTACCAACGATCTCACGGACATTACCTTCAAGAACTTCCCTTGCAACACTTGCTATGTATTCCGTGTTCTTATTCAGAAAATTCTCCGCAGCCAATAATAACTTGGACGGGTCATTACTGATCTTTACATTGACTGTGGCATCTACATTAATATTAATGTAATCTGCCGTTGGCACTGCATTTGACGTCTTTACATCAATCGGGATCAGTCGAAGATTCAACTTATCCAATCTTTCAAAGAACGGAATACGAATGCTCGCCTTACCAATTACTATCTTGGATTTTTTCTTAATACCCGAGATAATAAAAGCCATATCAGGCGGTGCCTTTACGTAGCCAATGCACAAGAACAAAATAGCCAGTGCTATTATTGCTGCTACAATTACGATTCCTAAACTCATGTCTTTCTCCCTCTCTCTCTTTGGCATTTGTTACAGTGTACCATACACTCACAAGTCAGCACTACTGCTCTTCGATAATAAGTCAGTATTGCTGATTGCTTATACATATTGTATCTGTAACATTATTTATCGTAAACCGCTATCAGTCCGAATTAACTGCCGTTATTTCCTTTTCACAGCGGATTACAATCTTTTTAACAGGAGCTTCCTCCCATACTGCATATCATAACAGGATTTTCTCCCTTCATCATATGATATCCTGCGATCAGTTCACTTCTTGATGCCTGTATTGTAACAATTTCTGCATCCATTATCTCATATTTGCGTACATATGTCAGCAATTCATTCTGCGTTTCTAATGTCACCGCATTTATAACGATCCTGACATCGGGATTCATTTTATATACTGTATTGAGAATAGACTCCAGATTTCGACCACTTCCTCCTATAAATACATGCGTAGGTGTCGGCAATTCATTTCCTGTCAGGATCTGTGGTGCTGTTCCGGATATTACATGGAGATTATCCGTGCCTGCCTTGCGTGCATTCTGCCTGATCAATTCCACTGCTTCTTCTTTTCTTTCTATGGCATATACTTCACCTGTTTTTAGATGAATGGCACATTCCACACTGACTGAACCTGTCCCTGCTCCAATATCATATACAACCGATTCCGGTGTCAGATGCAATTTAGCGACTGAAACAGCACGCACTTCCTCTTTCGTCATCGGTACTTTCCCCCGGATAAAGTAATCATCCGGCAACCCATATGTCACCTGACGTTCTTCTTCATTTTCAAGCAGAAAAGCGCACAACCCTTTTTCCTCATAATCTATCATCTGGTTCGGATATCCCTGTGTTATCCTCTCATCCGGGTAGGACAGATTCTGCGCTACTGTGATTTTTACCTTTTCATAGCCATATTCCAGCAATAATTTACTGATCCGGCATATATCTGATGACTGGCTTGCAAGGCAAAAGATTCTGGAATTATAACGCAATTCGTTAATGAGGTTCTCTCTTCTGCCATGTATGCTGCTCAAATGAATATCCTGCCAGGTCGTATGCAGTTTTGCTGCAAATGCCTGCACTGTAGTAATGCCCGGAAGGAATGTGAGTGTCACCTCTGGAGTGTTTTCATATAATTGTGCGAAACGTCTGGCTCCACTGTAGAAACCTGTATCCCCTGAAAAGGCAACAACAGGTCTGCAATACTGTTTATGTTCATCCAGATAATCATTTATTTTATCTGCTTCATATATATTTTCTTTGGGAACCTGACACCACTCTAATGCCTGAAGAATTCTTCCGGCACCAAACAGAATATCTGCCTGACTACAGGCATCCTGGGCTTCCTGTGTCATCTGCTCTCTGGCGCCCATTCCGATTCCCACCAGTGTGATCTGTAATTGTCTCATGCTGATCATCATGCCTTTCTTTCGTTTCTCTACTTTATATCCCGATTCCCTGCATCTTTTGTCCCGACCTGATATCCTCTGGGCGTTACCATTTTATTCCCGATTCTCCTGGTCTGGGAATTTCCAATATACACAGTAGTAAACATATTGACCTGCATCTGTCTTAATTCGCCCAGTGTACATACCTGCGTAAGCGTACCTTCTCTGTCAATATTTTCCACACATCCACAGATACGTTCCGGTGAAAGGATTTCAAGTAAAATGTCACATGCTCTTTGCAAATAATCCCTGCGTTTATGACTGGACGGATTATACAGTACAATTCCCATATCTGCCTGCGCACACGCCTGTAATCTTCTGGCTATGACCTCCCATGGTGTCATCAGATCACTTAAGCTGATCAGGGCAAAGTCATGCATCAGGGGTGCTCCCAAATATGCAGCTCCCGCATTTGCGGCTGTTACTCCCGCAACAATTTCAAGTTCTATGCAGTCAGATAATCCCTTTTCTTCCAATACCTCATACATCAGTCCTGCCATTCCATAGATTCCGGCATCACCGCTGCTGATCATGGCAACCTTCCTGCCCTGTGCCGCCATATCAATCGCCATACGACATCTCTCCACTTCCTGCCGCATAGGAGTCGTTACGAATTCCTTATCTGGGAAGTGCTGCTCGACCAATGCTGTATATACCTGATATCCTACGATAACCTCAGCACTCTCCAATGCCCTGATCGCTCTGCCGGTCATCATATCATATTCACCCGGACCTATTCCTACCACATATAATTTTCTCAATTTACCACACCTTTCTAATCTCTGCGAGTCTGTGCCTGTCTGTATTCTGTAGAAAAGTCAGGATGATACAGATCACTTCTTCTATAATTGCTATGTGTTACAACATCCCCCACAATGATCAATGCAGTTTTGGTAATTTCCGCTTCCTTCATTGCCTGCGGCAGAGTATCCACTGTGCAGATCAGTTTTTTTTCGTCTTGCCAGGTTGCTTTATATACAACGCCTACCGGGGTATCTTTATGGTATCCGCCCAGAAGCAGTTCTTCTCTGATCTGATGTGCCATACCTGCGCTCAGGAAAAGCACCATAGTTGCCTGATGTGCCGCAAAAGATGCAATACTTTCCTTTGCAGGAACAGGTGTTCTGCCTGCCATTCTTGTGATAATAACACTCTGGGAAACATCAGGCAACGTATATTCCATTTGCAGACTGGCTGCAGCGCCAAAAAATGAACTGACTCCCGGACAATCATCATAAGTAACAGAATGTTTATCCAGTTCATCCATTTGTTCCCTGATCGCTCCATATATGCTTGGGTCTCCTGTATGTAATCTGACAATTGAAATATCAGGATCAGCTTCATGTGCTTTCACAATTGTTTCGATCACCTGTTCCAATGTCATTTTACTGCTGTCATATATTTTACATTTCTCTGTGGCATAATCCAGCAACTGCGGATTTACCAGTGATCCGGCATAAATGATCATATCTGCTTCTTCCAGAAGTGTTTTACCTCTCACGGTGATCAGATCAGGTGCTCCCGGTCCTGCTCCGACAAAATGTACCATTTTTATTTTTCTCCCTTCCGTTCCCGTAATGACAGACGATATTCTTCAAGATATTCCATCGCCTTTGGCGTTCTGGCAAGTTCTCCCTGTTCATTGGAGAACATAATAACCTCTATTGCAGTTCTGTCGCTTCGTTTGGAAATATAATATGATATCTTATCTATTGCATACTGCATTGCCTGTTCTAACAATCCTGCTTTCAGCAGTACCTGCAATGCTTCTTCTGTCGTAACACATTCCAGAACCGCCCTTGCAGTATCAGCATCTGCTCCTGCCCTCAATGCATGCGCTGCCAACAGTTCCAGTCTGGAATCTGCACAGGATGAATGTGTATTCATAATTCCACCTGATACTTTGATGAGTTTACCAATATGTCCGACCAGAAGCATTCTCTCAAATCCCAGTTCATTTGCCATATCTATCGTTTCACCGATATAATTGCTGCATTTTACCGCAGCATCAATATCTACAGCATATTGTTCCTGCATAAATCCTCTGCCATAATTTCCGGGTGCTGTTAATAACAGTTTATCATTCTCTGCTCTGCGTACTTTCATTTCCACACGTATAGTATCTATCAATGCTTTCTCACTCATTGGTTCTACGATACCACTCGTTCCCAGCACTGATATTCCACCTTCAATTCCAAGTCTGGGATTAAAGGTTTTCTCTGCCAGTTCGACTCCCCTGGGAATGCTGATCACGACCCTGACTTTGCCCTGATACTCATATTCCTCACATACCTGTCGCACCTCATGCGCGATCATCTGTCTGGGTACACTGTTAATGGCGGCTGCCCCTACCTGCTGATCCAGTCCAGGCTTGGTCACTCTTCCTACGCCTATTCCTCCATCAATTTCTATGTTTATTATTTCTGACACGTGTGTCACTTTTGAGGTGTTTTTATCAAAAGAAACTTCTGCATATACCAGTACTCCATTCGTAACATCCGGATCATCCCCGCTTTGCTTGCGGATCGCACACATAGTACTGCCATTTTCCAGAACTGCTGCATCTGCGACCTCCAGTCTCAGTCTTATGCCGCCTGGTGTATCCAGTTCCACACTCACAGGGGTTCTGCCTGTAAAATGCAAAATACATGCTGCCTGTGCTGCCGCTGCTGCACAGCTCCCCGTTGTATAACCATATGCCATTTTCTTCGTTCCAATGTACCGGTATCCGTCGTTCTCCACTTCTGCCTCCATTACATATATAACAAAGCATTTACAATTGCTGCTGCCACATTGCTTCCGCCTTTTCGTCCCCTGGCAACAATATAGGGCACCTGTGTCTGCATGATCAGCTCTTTTGACTGTACTACATTCACAAACCCGACCGGAGCTCCAATAATAAATGCCGGCGAAATCTCTTCGTTTTCGATCATTTCATACAGATGTATCAATGCCGTGGGAGCATTTCCGATAACAAATACAACTTTTCCGGGCAGGCGTGCCGCCCTTTCCATGCTGACGATCGCCCTTGTCACATGCCTCTGTTTTGCTTCCTTTGCCACATCTTCATCTGCCATATAACAATGAATATCACAGCCATACTCTGCAAGCTTTCTCTTATTGATTCCTGCATATGCCATGTTCGTATCTGTTACGAATGTACACCCCTGCTCTATGGCTTCTTTTGCTGTTTTTATGACATTTGTTGAAAAGCACAGATTATCCGCATAGGAAAAGTCTGCTGTCGTGTGAATACACCTTTTGATAACAGGCGCCTGCAAGGGGTCCAGTTGTCTGTCTCCTAATTCCTGTGTAATGATTTCGAAACTTCTGGCTTCAATATCTGCCGGTTCGATCTTTTCCAATTCAATATGTTCTTTCATCATTGATCACCATGCCTTTCCGACATAATATCATAGATACGCTGCATGTCTAACGCCTGTCGTAATTCATCAGCTAATTTATCATATTGTGTTTCTTTATAGGTTCTGTAGTCCAGGATACGACTGGCAGGTTTCTCAATTCCTTTTGCGGATGCCAATGCATCCAGGATTGTCTCTACGATCTCATGTCTATCAAAAATTCCATGGACATAACTGCCATATACTCTGTCAGACGCATATCCTTCCATCCTTCCATCCGCATCTGATGTGTCTGTAAGTCTGGTAAGTCTGCATGGTGCCTGCTCATACACGCTCTGTCCCATATGGATCTCATATCCTGTCAATGGCAGACCACTCAATGCAGCAAAGACTCCCGGTATCTGTCCAATCCTGCCTTCTACCTGTCTTCGTGATTTTTCTTCATGAAAATAGGTGGTCATGGGAATCAGTCCTATTCCTCTAAACACACCAGACTGTTCTTCCACGCCTGCTTCATCTATGATCTGTTGCCCCAGCATTTGATAGCCGCCACAGATTCCCCAGATTACGCATCCCGGTCTTCCTTTATTGCTGCCATACTGCCTGGTCGAATGGCAGCGCAGAATCGTGGCTTCCATACCGGATTCCCGCAACCATCTCAGATCTGCTATCGTATTTTTCGTTCCGGGCAGGATAATCATATCAGGACTTCCCAAATCATAGGAACGTGTCACATATCGTAAAGAAACCCCGTCTATATTCTCCCATATATTAAAATCTGTAAAATTGGAAATATGCGGAAGCCTTATGACAGCTATGTCAATGTCTGCCTGTGGTTTCATATGAAACCGGTCTGTCAGACTGTCTTCATCCTCCAAATGTATATCCATATACGGAACTGTTCCAATAACCGGCTTCCCCGCCAGTTTCTCAAGCATTTCAATGCCAGGGTCCAGTATCGTTTTATCCCCACGGAATTTGTTGATGATAAGTCCTTTTACCATTGCTTTCTCTTCTTCTTCCAGGAGCATCATCGTACCACACAGTTGTGCAAATACCCCGCCTCTGTCAATATCGCCCACGATCAGTACCGGAGCATTGGCGATCCTCGCCATTCCCATATTCACAATATCGTCTGCCTTGAGATTAATTTCTACCGGCGACCCTGCCCCCTCTATTACAACATAATCGTTTTCTGCCGCCAGTCTTTCATATGCATAGCGGATTTCAGGGACCAGTTGCTTTTTATATGCAAAGTAATCCCTTGCACTCATATTTTTATATACTTCTCCATTGACAATTACCTGTGAACCTGTTTCATTCGTAGGCTTAAGCAGGATCGGATTCATATAGACACTGGGTTCTATTCCTGCTGCCTCTGCCTGCATCACCTGAGCCCGTCCCATTTCCAGTCCTTCACTGGTTATATATGAATTCAACGCCATATTCTGTGACTTAAAAGGCGCCACACGAAATCCATCCTGTTTCATGATCCTGCATAATCCGGCTACCAGAAGGCTTTTACCCGCGCTGGACATTGTTCCCTGTATCATGATTGATCTTCCCATTTTTATTCCATGCCTTTCTCTATCTCAGATCGCAGTTTCATACATGCTCTTCTGATTGCTTCTACCAGTTGAGTGTTCTCCCGTCTGCTTCTGACTGCTGTTCTATACCAGCCTGCACCTAAACCGGCAAAGTTGCTGCAATCCCGCAACATCACGCCTTCATCCATACAGAGTTTCCATAATTCCGGTACAGACTGGAATAAAAGGAAATTGGCGGCTCCGTCATATACTGTCATCAGAATCGATGTTTCCAGACCGATCAGACGTAATTGTTCCATTAAATATTCTCTCTCCACCATCAATGCATGCTGTGTATTTTCCACATATTTTGTTTCCTGTAATGCAGCAATTCCTGCATATTGTGCAGGTAATGATATATTCCATGGCTGTATACGTGCTCTGAGTGCTTCCATCAATTTCTGATTACTGCAAAAAGCACACCCCAGACGCAATCCGGGCATCGCATACATTTTGGTAAATGACTGCAGGATAAACAGATGATCTGATTCCTCCAACAATCCTCTGGAACTTTCATATTCCGGTACAAATTCCAGAAAACTTTCATCTATAACAAGAACCGCTTCTACAGACTCGCATCTTTTTAACACATTGCGGATATAATCAATTGATACAAGTCCTCCTGTCGGGTTATTGGGATTGCATAGAAATACCATATCAATAGAAGGCTCTATCTCTTTTATAAAGCCTTCATCAGGCTCAAAATCCTGATCTGCGTGCAACAGATAGCGAAGTACTTCACAGCCATGCCCCTCCAGAGCCTGCTCATATTCTGAAAAAGTCGGTGCCATAACCAGTGCTCTCGCAGGTGCCAAGGCCGCGATCAGCAAATAAATCAGCTCTACCGCTCCGTTTCCACATACAATATATTCTCCGGGTAGCTTATATTTATCTGAGATTGCACATATCAGTTCCCGGTTATCCGGCTGTGGATAATGGATTGCTTCTTCAATTCCTCTCATTGCTGCTGCCTTAACAGGCTGTGGCATTCCCATGTAATTAATATTCGCTGAAAAATCCAGAACATTCGGATACCGGTATACATCTCCTCCATGCCTGTTCATTTGATCACCATGCCTTTCATACTACTGTAAGGACTATCCATTTAACTACGCTCATAAGCACCAGCGTTATCCAGGCGGATGCATACATAAGTCTATTCATGACACGAATGTCATTTACTTCTATTGGTCTGATATCATCACCTATTGTCTTCTTATGGTATAGTTGTCCGAAATAATAAGCATCCCCCGCCAGCATTACATCCAGTGCCCCTGCTGCTACAGCTTCTGTCTGTGCAGAGTTGGGACTTGCGTGATTATGCCTGTCTCTGATAAATATTTTCCATGCATTTGGTCCATCCAGTTTCATCAGAAAAGACGCTCCAATCATAACAAGTGCCGAAATTCTGGCCGGAATATAATTTACAATATCATCCAGATGTGCTGCTGCTCTTCCAAAATACAGGTATTTCTCGTTTTTATACCCTACCATGGAATCCATTGTATTTACTGCCTTGTAAAAATAGCCTGCTACAGTTCCACCTAATATCATATAGAACATCGGTGCCACTACCCCATCTGAAAAATTCTCTGCAATGGTTTCTACCGTAGCTTTAGTCACACCCTTTTCATCGAGATTTTGTGTATCACGTCCTACGATCATGGATACTGCTTTCCGCCCTGCTTCTAAGCCATCTGTCTGTAATGCATCATATACTTTCATACTTTCTGTCTGTAATGAACGTGCTGCAAGTACGGCATAACACATGATCATCTCTGCCCCAAGACCGACATACGGATGCATCCAATATGCCGCCATTAACAACAACGCAGGAATAAGTGTTGCTGTGATCAGCACCAGCACAACCAGATAGATTCCCGCTCTTTTCTGTAATTTTTCACCTGCATTGTCTTTTAACAGGTGTTTTCGCAGCAGCTTTTCATATCCGCTGATATACTTTCCTATTATACATGCCGGATGATATGGTGTGTGCGGATCCCCTAATACAAGATCCAACAGGAATCCCCCTATTAATGCATATAATGAATATCTGATGTTCATAACTGCTCCTTGTATACATGCCAAAAACCTGCCAATTGCTGTAATAGCGTCTGAATGTCAAATGGCTTTCCCAGGAAAGCATCCATGCCTGCTGCAAGTGCCTTCTTATGATCCATTTCATATGCACTGGCAGTAAGTGCCACAACAGGAATCATATAGGTATCCTCTCTGTCCATTCTGCGAATCCTGTCTGTGGCTTCCAGACCATTCATAACAGGCATTCTGATATCCATCAGAACAGCATCATAATAATAAGGTGGTGTACCCTGTATCCTGTCTACTGCTTCCTGTCCATTGGCAGCCAGATCAACCAGCATTCCCGCATTTTCCAGCAAATCTTTCGTCATTTCCGCATTCAATTCATTATCTTCACACAAAAGGATTCGTTTTCCCTCTAATATACTGATATCCTCATCTGTCTGAACAATTGTTGTTTTATCTTCTCCTTTGCATACGGAACCCACAAGTTCTATCACCACTTTCGTTCCTTTTCCGGTATGTGAATCGATATTCACCGAGCCATGCATCAGTTCTACAAGCTGTTTTACCATATAAAGTCCCAGTCCGGCTCCACTCATATTCATATTGAATGCATTGTCTTCTTTCATAAAAGGGACAAACAGTTTATCTTGAAACGTCTCGCTCATGCCGATTCCATTATCCGTAACTGTATATCGGTTCCTTATTCTGTCCTCAGACACTGTTAATGTTTCTGCCGTTACTGTGATCTTGCCACCATCCGGTGTATATTTCGCCGCATTTGAAATTACATTTGCCAGAATCTGCTCTAATTTCACAGTATCTTCAAAAAAGGAAGCTTTGGTCATATCTTCCACATGAATCTCCGTTTCTAATTTTCGGTCTTCCGTGTAAAGTTTTAACAAAGACCCCGCCATCCTGGCTATTGATTCATATGTACATATCTCCTGTTTAACCTCAATTTCATTTTTTTGCAGTCTGGTCAGTTCCAACAGATCATTAAGCTGACCTGTCAATATTTCTCCTGCATTCTTAATTTTATGCAGATAATTTGTTACTGCTTCAGAATCATTCACTTCTGCCAGTGCCAGATCTGTCATTCCCATAATGGTATGGAGAGGTGTTCTTACTCCATGACTGATGTTGGCAAGCATATCCAGTTGTATCTCTTCTAATCCGTTCGTTGCATGTTCTAATGATGCACTCATATTGTGTATCCCCTTAATTCCGTAAAATATGGTATGTCTGTCTATGGCTGATACAAATCCCCAAACACTTCCCTGCATAATGACTGACAATAAGAAAGTGAAAAGGAAGTATCCTGTCTGCGCATCTCGTTAGTGTCTGCTAACTTTTCTGTATAATCCCGTAACCGGTAAGTGGTGATCTGCCCCTGACCTGATACATTATGTGTAACCAGAGGTTCTACTGCATAGCTGCTGATATATGCATCCGTGTCATCCATGGTGACTGTAACCTGTGCCATTGCTCCCACCATGCGGGCAGCCGTTCCGGCGCCTGTTCCGCTGGTCGCATTAATAAAGTTGCCCAGAGAATAATATACCAGTGTCTCGTTGCCGGATTCTCCTGTGATCCATTTTACCGGTTCTATGACATGTGGATGCGTACCTATGATCAGGTCTGCACCCAAATCTGCAAGAAACTGTGCTTTTGCCTGCTGATCTGCCGTTTCCTGCAATTTATATTCTGTTCCCCAATGAGGACAAACAACAATAAAATCAGCTTCCTGTCTGGCCAATTCCATATCTCTTCTGATATTATCTTCATTCCATAAATCAACTGCATAGGGCATATCCTTTGGCAATGCGATTCCATTCGTACCGTATGTATAGTTCAATATTGCAATTCTGATGCCGTTCACCTGTGTTATATAGATATCATCTGCCGCTTCCTGTGTCTCATGGATACCAAGAACTGCAATCTGCGGATAATGCTCCTGCCAGAAATGTATACAGTTAAGCAGTCCTTTTTTTCCCTTATCCAACGCATGATTGGTTGCATGAAGGATCACGTCAAATCCCGCATTTACCAGACTGTCCCCTACCTCATATGCACCATTGAAACTCGGGTATCCTGATAACCCCAATTCTCTGCCGCCCAGAATGACTTCCTGATTCACAATGGCTATATCCGCTGCCTCTATCTCATCTTTTACATTTGCAAATAAGTGATCATATTGATATGTACCATCATCCATTCGTCCACTCTTACTGACTTTCTCATGTAAAAGCACATCACCTACCATAACAAGTTCTGCCTGGGCAGGTGTTTCTTCCTGTATTTCTTCTGTTTCGGTTTCTTCTGTTTGCACTTGTGGCGACTGCGACATTGCCGGTTCCTCTACCGCCACAGTAGTCATTTCTATATGGTCTGCCTCTGCAATCTTACCGCAACCGGTAAATATAACTGTCTGTGACATGACACATGCTGCGAATAATATCCCGAATTTTTGTTTTCTCACCTTTGTCTTCCCCCTTATATTCCCCTATTATATAGACATGTACTGCTATTTTCAAGGGTCTCATAGCCATGTCAGATTACCCTGTTCTTCTGCCACTTGCCACTTCTGAAACGGGTAATAAATATTACAGAACGAATCGTCCAGTCTGCAAACATACCAATCCAGACTGCCATCGGTCCAAACTGAAATGTTTTTACCAGAAAAATACACAGTGCTACCCTGCAACACCACATAGTAACCGTAGACGTGATCATTGAGAAACGAACATCTCCTGCTGCCCTGAGTCCATATGCGATAACAAATGAACAAGTCCATACCAACGGTTTAACAATTGTGATCGCAAGCACCATTTCAAAACACATGTCTGCACTGACCGGTTCCATTCCGGCTATCCATGTAACCGGTTTGGTAATTGCCAGTACGAACAGACAGGATACCAGAATACCGATTTCTGCCACTCCTGTCAGCTTGACTATATAATATTTGGCTTCTTCCATACGCCCTGCACCAATGCACTGTCCTACCACAGTCATTAATCCGATTCCTACACCAATACCAAAAATTCCATTTACATTCTCCAGAATGTTGGTCATTGCCTGGGCTGCAATCGCTGCTGTTCCCATTGTAGATACTGTAGACTGTATTGCCAGCTTACCAAATTGGAACATTCCATTCTCAATGCCTGACGGAATACCAATTGCCATGATCTTCCAGATCAGCGGCATATCCGGTCTGATCTTTGCATATTCATTCACCACAATGGCCTGCCTCGGTTTTCTCAAACACCAGAAAATGACTACTGTACAAAAAATTCTTGACAGCAGTGTCGAGAACGCAGCACCTCCAACGCCCCAGTTGCATACATAAATAAAGATTGCATTGCCAAATATGTTAAAACAGTTGGATATTACAGATACTTTCATTGGGAATTTGGAATCTCCACTCGCCCTGTAAAATGCCGCACCTGCATTAAAAAGTGCAAGAAACGGATATGAAATAACCGTGATCAGAAAATAAATCAACGAATTATTCATAACCTCCTGTTCAACGCTTCCAAATATAAACCACAGTAAATGTTCTCTGCCGATCAGACAAATAATCATCAGCAGCAGAGAAATCGCAGTAACAGTTAATACAACCTGCTTTGCTGCCTTATTAGCCGACTGTCTGTTGCCGCTGCCCAGATATTGTGAACAGATAATAGCTGCACCTGCTGCCATGGCTGAGAATATCTGGATAACCAGATTATTTAATGAATCCACCAGCGAAACCGCTGAAATGGCTTCGCTGCCTATTGTACTGACCATCATCGTATCTGCCATTCCCATAAAAGAGTTAAGCAACTGCTCGATCACAATCGGCAGTAACAAAGTAAACAGTACCTTATTATCAAAGAGCAGGTTCTTCCAGTCTATCTTATCTTTCTCATACAACTTCATACTATGTATACCTCTTTTTAAACTTGTATCTTTCTTCTATACAGTATAAAATAAATGTGTTAAAATGTAAAATTGTGTTTTAGAAAAATAATAATATATTTTATAAAGGAGTTATAAGTAATGAACATTATTATTGCCGGCTGCGGTAAGGTCGGTTCAGCATTAGCACAGCAGTTAAATGACGAGGGTCACAATATTACCATGATCGATATTGATCCTGAACGCCTACAACCCACCTTGTCAGCTCTTGATATCCAGGGTCTGGTAGGTAATTCCACAAGTTTCGTGACTCAGCAGGAATGTGGCATAGAAGATGCCGATCTGTTCATTGCCGTAACAGGCAAGGACGAAATCAATCTGTTAAGCTGCCTGATTGCTAAGAAAGCAAGCAACTGTCAGACTATTGCGCGTGTTCGTAACCCTGAATATTCCAAGGAAATTTCCTATTTAAAACAATGTATGGGAATGTCAATGGCTATTAATCCTGAATTCGCAGCAGCCAAGGAAATCGCTCATCTTATCCAGGTTCCTGATGCCATGGAGATCGACACTTTTGCCAAAGGAAGGATCGATCTGCTTCGTGTGGCAATTTCCCAGAATTCTCCGTTGCATAATATGACTGTGCAGGAATTCTCCAAACACTTTAACCATGAGATTCTGATCTGTATCCTTGTCCATGATCATCAGGTAAGTATCCCCAATGGTGATACTATCCTGCAGGCAGGCGATACCATCTCCGTAATCATCCCTAAGGAGAATATCCGTGATTTCTATAAAGCAACCAAGCTTTCTACTTTAAAGGAAATCAAGGATGTGATCATAGCAGGGGGTGGAACGATTTCCTACTACCTGTCCACTTTGCTGTTGTCCTCCGGCATACATGTTAAGATCATTGAAAAAGATAAAGACAGATGTGACTTTTTAAGTGTTGCACTTCCTGATGCTACAATCATTTATGCAGATGCTACTGATCATTCTATTTTGCAGGAAGAAGGACTTGCCAATACGGATGCTTTCGTTTCTCTCACCAATATGGACGAGGAAAATGTTTTCTTATCTTTATATGCCAATAAATTATCACCACGTTGTAAGAAAATTACCAAGATCAATCGTCTGGCATTAAATGAAGTAATCGATGATCTGTCCGTAGGCAGCATCATCTCTCCGAAACACATAACCGCAGAATATATTCTGCAATATGTCCGAAGCCTGAGCAATTCCTATGGCAGCAACGTAGAAGCTCTCTATCGTCTGATGGATAACAAAGTAGAGGCTCTGGAATTCCATGTTGCAGAGAACAGTTCTGTCACGGGTATTCCTCTGATCGACCTTAATTTAAAGGACAATCTGCTGATTTGCTGTATCGTAAGAGATAAAAACATCATTACCCCATCCGGTCGCGATACACTGGAATTAAATGATACGGTTATCGTTGTTACTACACACAAAGGTCTGCGGGATATCTCGGATATCTTAAAAAATACAGGAAGGTAGGCATCCTATATGAATTTTCGATTGATCAATTCCATATTGAGCCGTGTCATCATGCTGCAGGGAGTACTGCTGCTCCCCTCCTGCCTGGTCGGAATTCTATACAAAGAATGGGGAGATGCATTGACATATCTTATTGTATCCTTTGTATGTTTTATTGTCGGATTTCTTATGTATCTGACCAAACCCAAAAGTTCCACCTTTTACGCCAAGGAAGGTTTCGTTGCTGTATCACTGAGCTGGATCATAATGAGTCTTATTGGCGCTATGCCGCTTTATTTTACCAGTGATATTCCAAGCTTTACAGATGCATTATTTGAAATCATATCCGGTTTCACAACTACAGGTTCAAGTATTCTGCCAAATGTAGAGGCACTCTCTCATGCGAACCTGTTCTGGAGAAGTTTCAGCCATTGGATAGGCGGTATGGGGGTTCTGGTATTTATTCTGGCAATCTTACCCATGTCAGGCGGTTCCACTATGAATCTGATGAAAGCAGAAAGTCCGGGACCTTCTGTAGGCAAACTGGTTCCCAGAATTCAGCAGACTGCTTTCCTTTTATATGCAATATATTTTGCAATGACCATTATTGAACTTATCCTGCTGCTTTGCGGAAGCATGAAGCCTTTCGATGCTTTATGTCTTACCCTCGGTACTGCCGGCACAGGTGGTTTCGGAATCAAAAATGACAGTTTAGCCAGTTATTCTGTATATTCGCAGATCATTATCACAATCTTTATGTTCCTTTTTGGTGTAAATTTCACTTTCTACTATTATATTCTGATCAAAAAGGTCAAAGATGCACTGCGTATGGAAGAAGTTCGCGGATACTTTCTGCTCTTCAGTGCTGCTGCCATTGCAATTGCCTTAAATTTGAGTCTGTCCGGTAATCCTGGATTTTGGCACAACCTGCAGCAGTCTGCTTTTCAGGTAGCTTCCGTAATGACTACTACCGGATACGCAACTACTGATTTTAATCTCTGGCCTACTTTTTCAAAGGTCATTCTGGTGGGACTGATGTTCATTGGTGCATGTGCCGGTTCTACCGGAGGTGGAATCAAAGTATCTCGTATTCTGCTCTATGTAAAACAGGTAGGTAAAGAGCTGATGCAGCAGATTCATCCCAGACAGATCAGTGTCACAAAACTGGATGGTAAAGGAATTGAACATACTACTATTCGTTCCTGCAATGTGTTCTTAATGACTTATGGTGTTGTATTCATTATTTCCATTCTGCTTATAAGTCTGGATGGATTCGATTTTACAACTACTTTTACTGCGGTTGTTGCTACATTGAATAATGTTGGTCCCGGTCTGAACATGGTTGGTCCAACGGGAAATTTTGCAGATTTCTCAGTTTTCTCCAAATATGTTCTGATGTTCAACATGCTGGCTGGCAGACTGGAGATCCTGCCAATGTTGATTCTTTTCCATCCTGCAACATGGAAGAAACAATAATGGGATCAAGACTTAAAAAGGGCGGAATCCCGCCCTTTTTTGCTGCAAATTATTCTTCTCGATTGACTTTCTTCATATATTTTTGCTGATACATTATCTCATCTGCTTCTTTCACATAATCATCCAGACTTTTCTCTGTACTCATATCTGTAACAATACAGCCTATACTGAATGAAATCTCAAATGGAAGCTTCAGTTCATCTGCTTTACTGCGTATTTCACTCTGTATTTTCTGAATCATTTCATCAGCTTCCTGTTGTGATATGACCTTGTTAATAATAAGAAATTCATCTCCACCCATACGAACTGGTATGGATGTTTCCGGAATGTTATGCAAAATTGCACCTGATACCAGTTTAATTGCCAGATCTCCGTACTCATGCCCAAAATGATCATTGATATACTTTAATTTATCCATATCTGCAAACATGATAAGAAGATTCTCTGATTCCTGCTTTTTCCTGTCAAAAACATAACATGCAATTTGCTGATACCCCAGTCTGTTATATAGTCCCGTCACCGTATCCCTGACACTTAATTCTGTCAGCGCATGATTCATGTATTCCAGTTTTTCCTTCTCATGGAGATTCTCCATCGCAGAGATCAGAACATTCAATACTTTGAACAAATACTGCTTCTCCATTAGATATACCGCATTGCGGATCACAAAAAAACCTACTGTACGGCTTCTGAAATGGATCGGCATAAACAGCATATCTGTACCACCTTTGTGATAATCAAATGTTGGAAACAGATCCGATATCTTCTGATTACAAGGTAAAATATGTCCATCTTCATATGCAAATTCAAGATTCATGTATTCCGGATAACCATGAATATGGAAATCTTCATCCTGAATGATATGAAAATCATATAGTTCTTTCTTTTTTTTAAAATCATTGATATGATCATCCAGAACCAGATACATTGCATCACATTTCATTGCCGGAATACACTCAGGAATCCAGCGGGTCATTTCCTTAACAGTCTTACAGTTCATCAATTCATATTCCAGTGATAACACCTGTTCTTCAAATTCTGTTGTTTCTATATCATAAATAATCTGATCTTTTGCATGGGTTCGCTGATCTACCTCTATATCCGACTTACATCCGCAGCTTTCCCAGAAGATACATTCCGTCCTGGTATAATTGAATTTATCTACTTTTTCTCCATTCCATATACGAAGTAATATATCCGCACAGCAATACCCTACTTCTTCCCTGATATGACCGATCGTAGTGATCTTAGGCATATAGTAGGAAGCTTTATCAAAGTTATCAAAACCGGTAACGAAAAAATCCTGTGGTACTCTAAGTCCATGATTATGCGCTGCCTCACACACACCTACTGCTATATTATCACTGGCACAGATAATAGCTTCCGGAAGATATCCATCTGAGTTCCTGTATAACTGTTCAAATCCATGAACACCACACTGATATGCGTAGCTTTCATAATAAAAATCCTGTTCTCCATATGTAATCCCATGACTCTGCATATAATCTTTCAGTGATCTGACTCTGACCTGATTCTCGTAATTATCAGCAGGTCCCATCACGAACCAGAATCTGCTGCACCCATGCTTCTCATGCAGATGTGCGATCATTTTCTGTATAGAAGCATAATTGTCAATTCCTACATAATAGAAATCTTCTATTTCCTTAGCAATAGAAATCACCGGATTTCCCGTCTTTCTGGCAGCTTCAATAACACGTTCACTTACCTCCGGATATCTGATATTATTTGTATCCAGTATAATACCGTCAAAATCAGATAAATCCGGAAGTGAATAAATATTGTATTCCCCAATATTATAGTCATCATCCAGACTCCAGTCGCCGGAACTGTTAAAAATATACAGATTTACATCTTCTCCTGTTTCCTTGATTCTTTGAAGAATGCCGGCCGGCCAGGCATATGTAAAAAAACGCTTCCAGCCATCCATGATCAATGCTATCTTTTTCATTTGTTTCTCCACTTGGACATTTTGTATATGTATACACTATTTCTTTTGGTTTCTTATTCAATATTAACATTAGAATCATACTTTTACAATGAAGAATTGACTACATGTCTAAAGGTACTTCCATATTTCTTCTGGTTTTTTTATTAAATGTTCAGCTCCATGTTCCTGCAGGAACTTTCTGTCACGAAATCCCCATTCTACAGAAATGCAGGGAATCCCAACATTTTTTGCAGTCATAATATCCACATCAGAATCACCTACATAAACCGCCTCTTCTTTTGTTTTTCCTAACTCCTGTAGTGCTGTAATTACGGTATCCGGCGCAGGTTTTCTTAGTACCCCTTCACGTTCACCGATCGCAACGGATATCAAATTCTTAAAATACCTTTTTTGCAGTTCTTTCACTGCAAAATCAATTTTGTTAGACACAATGGCTACTGCATATCCTTTATCTTTTAGTTCCTGCAAAAGTTCCATGATTCCTTCATATGCGTGGGTCTTATCATTACAATGTTCACCATAATAGATCTTAAAACAGTTAAATACTTCTTCAAACTTTGGATTTGTATCTCCTTCTGGTACTGCACGTATCATCAGCGTTCGCACCCCATTTCCAACAAATCTCCTGATCTCATCCATTGTCCGTACAGGCATTCCAAACTGTTGCAATGCATAATTTGTTGCATCTGCCAAATCTTCCAATGTATTCAGCAAAGTACCATCTAAATCAAATACTACTGTATTATATTTTTTATTCATTTAATCATGACCTTTCTTCATACCATTACTACCCCTTATTATAGCACAACAAAATAAACTGGCAAGCCGACAGACCTGTAAACAAAAAGGAGCCCCGTGGTCGCAACACCCCCACGGGACTCCCTTTCTCAGTCTGCCCTTACGGGCAGACAGGCAATTATCCTTCAATTGCAATATTGTTATTATGTTCTATCTTCTCTGCAGCTTTCTTAGGAAGAGAAAGTCTCAGAATACCATTCTCATATTTTGCATGTACATCATTCTGTGAAATATCTTCACCAACATAGAAACTCCTGCTCATGCTGCCTGCATAACGTTCACGACGAATGTACTTGCCAGACTTCTTATCCTGCTCATCCTTATCCAGTCCCTTAGCTGCTGATATTGTCAGATAACCGTCCTTCAATTCTGCACTGATCTCATCCTTCTTAAAGCCTGGAAGATCGATATCTACTTCATATCCATTCTCAGTTTCACGAACATCTGTCTTCATCATGTTCTTTGCATTCTTACCATATAATGGATTCCTCTTACCAAAGAAAGCCTCATCATCAAATGGAAAACTCATCATCTCATCAAATAAATCTTCTCCAAAAATACTAGGTCTTAACATAAGTCATTTCTCCTTTCAAACTGTTCATTGACTTTTTATGTTTAGCACTATCAGAGAATCTGATGTGTCGTGTTCTAGTACAAAGTACTTTAGAATTTCTTTTTATTCCCTTTCCTTTGTTCTAAATGTAATATAACACGCATATTAGCACTTGTCAATAGTGAGTGCTAATAATTAATAATTAGTTTATTATTTTTATAGTTCGTTTAGAAATTGTTGATATAATGCCACATGATCATAAATACACCGCCATCCGCTGGTAGAATGCGCTGTTACACATAAATAACCATTGCCATTTTTGTTCAGGCAATAGCTGGCAGCACAATTACCAGACTGAACCACGTAGCCTGTTTTGGCACATAATACCTCTCCACCACATTCTTTATCTTCAATACGGCGCAGGAACCAGTTTGATAACAAAATTCCATCCGGATGCTGTGATGTGGAGGATGTGTTATAGGTATGTGCTGACATGACCTCTCTGCATAATGGATTATCCATGGCTCCCTTTAAAATAACTGCCATATCGTAAACTGTGCAGTAATGATTCTCATCATACAGCCCCACACAATTTGTCATATGCGCCGTATCAGATAATCCCAATTCCTTCAGTTTCTCATTCATCATATCTACAAAAGCTTCATGGGAACCTGCAACATAAGTAGCCAGTCCGACTGCTGCATCTGCCCCGGAAGGAAGAATCGTTCCGTAGAACAGATCTCTTATGGTAACCTGTTCGTCTACATCAAATCCTGCATTACTGCAATCATTAGAATAACTGTAATCTGTCTCTGCCAACGTGATCGTATAAGTATCATCCAGATTTTCCACATGTTCGGCTGCAACCAGAACCGTCAGGACCTTCGTCATGGATGCCGGACTGATTCTTGCATAAGCATCCCTCTGTGCCAGAATATTACCTGTATTCTCTTCTATGATTATCGCATTTTCACTTACTACCTCACTGCTGACTGCTTTCGTTTCTGCCGTAGTCTGTGTTACAAAGGGAGCTTTCGTTTCTGCTTCTGTGCTGATTTCCTGTGAACTGCTCTCTTCTGTCTCACTGACAGACTGACTTGTTTCTTCCTCTGTCTGTATCTGAGCTGTATTTTGCTCCTGCATCGTTTTACTATGTGCACTACGAGCCAGGGCGACACCACCTGCGACCAAAACAACAACTGCACAAAATGCTCCACCTGCAATTGGAGCATACCGTCTGAATTGTTCTCTCTGTTGTTTCTGTTTCTCTTTTTCACGTTTCATTTTCTCTATATTTTGTGCTCTGCGATTACTGCGCGCCTGTTCATCTTCTTCAAATTGATTATCCATTCTATCCTTATACCTTTCTATAAAACAGCACTTTTTTTATTGTACCATTTTTTGAGAGTACTGTAAATTACTGCCTCATGCATTATTCTTTTTTAAGATTTTGTACAAAAAGTATGTGAAACCTGCAGATTTCTCCGTCCTTTTCTGTAAAAATCCATCTAACAATTCTGCGTAAATCTGCTATAATGTAGAGCGAAGAAATTGTAGTAGAAAGGCGGAATATTTTATGAATATGGAACATAAGAATCCTCAAATGTCCGAAGCATTTATTACCAGCGTATTTCTGGCTTTATCCGGTGGTTTTCAGGATGCTTATACTTATTTTACAAGAGACGGTGTATTTTCAAACGCACAAACAGGTAATGTCGTACTCATGAGTCAGCATTTCATGATGGGTGAATGGATAAAAGGACTTCATTATCTACTCCCACTTCTGGCTTTTGCAGCAGGTGTATTTGCAGCCGAACAGGTACAGAGCCGTTATCGTTTTGCCAGGAAACTGCATTGGCGGCAGGGTATTCTGTTATGCGAGATTCTGATCCTGTTCATTGTTGGATTCGTGCCAACTACTCTTAATATGCTGGCTACCATTCTGGTGTCTTTCGCCTGTGCCATGCAGGTACAAACCTTCCGAAAAGTCAGCGGATATTCCTACGCAAGTACAATGTGTATCGGTAATCTGCGAAGTGGAACTGCCGCTTTATCCGTTTATTTCCGGGAGCACAAAAAGGACCAGCTACGCCAGTCCTTATATTATTTTGGTATTATTCTGTTCTTTGCAATCGGTGCCGGAATCGGCGGTAATCTGTCTGCACATTACGGGCTTCATACGATCTGGATCTCTGACGGACTCTTATGTATCAGCTTCGTGCTGATGTTTATTGAGCGTCTGGGTTAAGTTCTTCCAGTTCCGTTTCAGTCTCCAGCATACGCTCTAACAGAGTTTCCTGCTGATGTTCCTCTTCATCCAGTCTGGACTGGAGAGCCATCAGCTTCTCATAATCAGTACCTAATGACGGATCCATAAGCTGAAGTTTCAGCTCATTGATCCGTTCTTCACTTTCTGCAAGCTGTTTCTCATATTTCTCCAGTTGTTTCGTCAACCGTGACTTGATCTTACCCGGATTATAATAGGTCTTTTTATCAAAAACATCTGAAAGGGTTGGTTCAGCAGCGTTTTTCGCAGGAGTCACATTTTGTCTGGGAGTCTGAACTACAGGCACTTTTCTGCCTTTTTCCTGAAGATATTCCTCATAAGGCATACGATACTGTGTCACGACTGCTTCACCTGATGTATCACTTGCAAATTCCAGAATCCCGGTCGCGACCTGACTGATAAAATACCTGTCGTGAGATACAAACAGTACAGTTCCTTCATAATCTCCAAGCATCTGCTCCAATGCTTCTTTTCCAAGCATATCCATATGGTTAGTAGGCTCATCCAGAATCAGAAGATTGGGCTTTGTCTGAAACAACTTACACAATGCCAGTCTGACTTTCTCTCCACCTGATAACTGCCCCATCTTCTTCTCAACCTCTTCCTGTGAGAAAAGGAAACTACCCAATGCACTTCTGACCTGTTCTCTTAACATGTCAGGATATTCTTCCCAGAAATTCTCCAACACACTCTGCTCCGGATCGGCATCATTTACAACTGCCTTTTGCTGGTCAAAATATCCCCACTCCACATTGGGGCCAAATGTAAAACTGCCACCCAGAGGCTGTTGTAATCCTACAAGAGTCTTTAACAGTGTGGATTTTCCTTTGCCATTTTCACCAATGATCGCCATCCTCTCCTTCTTCTGCAAAAGGAAAGAAACACAGCTTAATTCCGCATCATATCCAATAGAAAGATTCTTCGCAGTCAGCACATCTGTATAACTTTCTATTCTGGGTGTAAACATGGCGCGAAATGTTTTGGTATCAAATCTTCTGGGTTTTTCTATCTTGACCATGTGCTCGATTGCCATACGCTTGGAACGGGTAGCCGCTACCTTGGTCGGTGTATTTTTCCACTTTTCGATCCATTCAGTCAGACGTTGAATCTCTTTTTGCTGTTCCTCGTAATCCTTTTCCTGCTTAATCAAGTCAAGTTCTTTCTGTTTCATAAAAGCAGAATAATTACCGACATATCTCTTGATTCTGTGATACTCGATCTCATAAGTAATGTCAATAATGCGGTCAAGGAACATTCGGTCATGGGATACGATGATGACCGCTTTATCATAATTTTTAAGATAATTTTCCAGCCATTCGATTGTAGGAAGGTCTAAATGGTTTGTTGGCTCATCCAACAGCATAATGTCCGGTCTGGAAAGCAATAACTTAATGAATGCCACCTTCGTCTGCTGTCCTCCGGAAAAACTTCCTATTGGCCGCTCCAGATCAGATAAGGGAAAGCCAAACTGCTGGAACATGATCTCCATATCCTGTTTCCATGTATATCCTCTCAATGCCTCCATCTGCTTCTGCAAATTATCATATTCATACAAAAGCTGCTGGTCTGCATTATGCTGTAACAGCTCTGTGATTTCTTTCATTCTGGCTTCACAGACAAATACCGGTGCAAACGTCTTTTTAATTTCTTCCTCCACTGTTACTTCACCATCCGTGAAGCTGATCTGCCGCAGGAACCCGATATTCTGCTTGCCTGCCATAGTAATACCACATTCTTCATCACTGTCAAGATTACTCATCTCAATATCACCTGCGATCAACTTCAAAAGTGTGGTCTTACCGCAGCCATTCCTCCCTACTATTGCTATTTTTTCTTTATCGTGAACCTCAAAATTCACATCCTCCAATATGGTATCCGCCGCATACTGTACAATCGCATGCCTGATCTGATAACGCATATTTATCCTCTCTTTCTTCTAGTATAGCGTTTTCTAAATAACTGAACAATTTACGCAGAATATTTTTCAGAAAGTGCATGTCAAAAAACGTAGGCGTAGCGGGCTACGCTGAGGATTTTTGGCATGTGCTATCGGGAAAATAGGCAAGTAATATGGTTTAGTTAATTTAAAAACGCTATACTAGTCACGCTTCTCTGCCATAACCTGTAAAGGGACGGGCTGCACCGCCGTCCCTAAAATCCCTTTTGAAACATCACATGTTCCTTCATCAATTCCTGATATAACTGCTCCACACTCCAAAACACATTATGCGGTGTCAATATCGCTTTCAAACCAACAGGCGCAGTCCCCGTCTCCTTGTAGGCGGTCAGAAATGCACCCACTCCATCCGAATCTATTCCTGAGAATACCAGCATTTCACCGGAAAGTGCCCCTTTAACAGAAGCCCCTGGTTCTTTGTTAAATCCATCAACTCCAGCAAGAAATCCCAACTTCTGATTATATTCTCCACCAGTCACCTTCCTCTGACGAATCCCCAGCTTACGGCACACATCACCTACCGCCTGCTCCTTCTCTTTCGAAAGCTGAAAACATAAAACCATCTGCCCCATACAGGAACTCTCCCTTCTTTTTGATAAAGTTACTTCAACAGCATTCTGTCATTAGTCAGCTTCTTACGACTGTTCTCATGATAACATTCCAACAGATCTTCCACTGTCATCTTTGCGCGTTCTTCACCGGAAATATCAAAAATGATCTTACCATCATCCATCATAATAGTTCTATTACCAAGTGTCAGTGCTGCCTGCATATCATGTGTGATCATCATGGTCGTAATATGTCCTTCCGATACAATTCTGGTCGTAATATCCAATACTTTCTGAGCAGTAGCAGGATCAAGCGCTGCTGTATGTTCATCCAGAAGCAGCAATTTGGGCTGAGATATGGTAGACATCAATAAAGATACTGCCTGTCTCTGTCCACCCGAAAGCTGACCTACCTTGGCTTTCATCCTTGATTCCAACCCCAGATCCAATTGTCTCAAGAGCTCTGTAAAATATTCTCTGTCCTGCCTGTTTACTGCAAAAAAACTCTTGCCTGCTTTTCTTGAATAAGCCAGTGCCAGATTCTCCTCGATTGTCATATTAGGAGCAGTCCCTTTCATCGTATCCTGAAAAAGTCGTCCAATATCATACGCTCTCTTGTATTCCTTCATATTTGTAATATTTTTGGAATCCAGCCTGATCATTCCCTCATCTACTGAAAATACACCGCTGATCGCATTAAAAAGCGTAGATTTACCTGCACCATTAGAACCTACTATTGTCACGAAATCACCTGCATTCAAATGCAGATCTACTCCATTTAATGCTTTTTTCTCATTAGGAGTTCCCGGATAGAAAGTCTTTCTGATTCCCTGTAATTCTAACATTTGGATGCACCTCCCTTACGCCTGTGACCGCCTATTTTCTTCTGTATTGTCGGTATTGCCAAAGCAATGATCACAATAACTGCTGAGATCAGCTTCAGACTATATGCCGGAAACAAATCAACTTTCAATGCTGCTGCAATGAACATACGATATAAACAGGAGCCGACAACTGCTGATGTGAGTCCAACTGTCACTCCATGTTTGCCCATAATTGTTTCTCCTATAATAACAGAAGCCAATCCAACTACTACCATACCACTGCCATATCCTACATCAAAAAAAGACATCGACTGTCCTATTACCGCACCGGAAAGGGCAACACATGCATTACCAATCGCAAGTCCTGCACATTTATATGCATCCGCATTGATAGAAGAAGAACGTACCATATCCTCATTATCTCCAGTTGCACGAATAGCAAGTCCTTTTCTGGTCTTGAAAAAAACAGCAAGAACAGCCACTACAATTACGCACAAAATAAAAGGAATGATAATCTTACACAGATCTCTGGAAAGTCCTGTTGCATCCTGTAACAGGTTAAACAACGATACTGCTACGGCTGAAGATACGTTGGATTTACCACCCGTAATGATCAGATTCACCGTATAAAGTCCATTCATGGTAAGAATTCCTGCAAGAATCGGATGAATCCTAACCTTAGTCTGTAATAACCCGGTAAAACAGCCTGCCGCTGCTCCTGCAATACATGCGATCACAAGCGCCAGAAATGGATGACCGGTTACTGTTAAGACGATAGAAACTGCCATGCCAAGTCCGAAACTCCCATCCACTGTCAGATCCGGCATATTCAAAATACGAAATGTGATATATACACCCAGTGCAAGAATGGCATAACCCAGTCCCTCCTGCAGAGAATTAAATAACAACAGACCCATTCTCTTCTTCCTCCTATCGTGCGTTTGCTTTTGCAATATATGTTCTGATCACATCACAGGATGCTGCAAAAGCCTTTTGTTCCTGTTCATTCAGCGATAATTCTATAATTTCTTCTACTCCACCCTTGCCAATTATGACCGGAACACCTGCCATTATACCTTTCTGACCATATTCTCCCTCCAACAGAGCCGATACCGGAAGAATTCTCTTTTCATCATACAATACGGCTTTGCAGACTACAGCCAGTGCTGCCCCGATTCCAAATTCCGTTGAACCTTTTCCTATTACGATCTCCATACCAAGCTGGTGAGTACGTTCCAGCAGCACACCATAGGTTATTTTTCCAAAAATCTGCGGTTTTTCCTGCTGTAACTGATATAGCGGCTTACCCATGAAGGTAATCTGAGACATGGCTACCATAGAAGAATCTCCATGTTCACCCATAGCGAAACATTCTATGGAATTGGCTGACACACCCGTCAGTTGATGCAGTGTCAAACGTAATCTGGCGGTATCCAGTAAGGTTCCCGTACCAAATATTCTGTTCTTTGGAAGTTTCAAATGTTCCCTGGCATAATTTACAACGACATCACAGGGATTGGATATGGATATGAAATACCCGTCAAAGGTTGTCCGGTTCAATCTGGCAACTACATCTTTCATAATGTCAATCGTTACATCTAACAGATCCAGTCTGGTCTGACCGGGTTTTCTGGACACTCCTACCGCATTTACAATAATGTCGGCATCATTACAGTCCTGATAACTGCCTTCACGCACAATGGGCATACGATCCATAAAAACCGTGGCATCCGCTACATCTTTTGCCTGTGCATCTGCTTTACCTTCCACGATATCGATCAGTACGATTTCTCTGCATATTCCCAATCTTGCCAGATTTAATGCACACATACTTCCAACATGTCCTGCGCCCAGAATTACAACCTTTGCCATATCTGTCACCATATCCTTCCCATTATTTTTACTCACCAAGGAGCTGGAATTCTTCCTGTTTATCCTGTGGAATCTCAATACCCAACTGCTTTGCTGTTGCTACATTGATCATCTTCGCATACTGCGCAATCTGCTCTACCGGCGTATCTGCCACTGTTGCACCATTAACGATTCTCTCTATCATTTCACCTGTCTGCACACCAAGGACATCATAATCAATCCCAACTGTTGCGAAACCACCGTCATTTACCATAGAGTCAGCGCCACAGTAGATAGGCTTTCCTGCATCATTGGCTACCTGCAAATATGCAGCCATTGCAGATGCTACTGTATTATCATTTGGTGTGAAGAAAGCATCCACATCATTGACCAGAGATGCTGCTGCCTGCTGTACATCAGCCGTTCCTGTCACAGTAGCCTCCTTATAGGAAATACCATGCTCATCACAGTACTTCTTGGCCCTTTCAATACCTGTTACAGAGTTGATCTCACTTGTGTTGTATACGAATCCGAATGTCCTGGCATCCGGAGTCAGTTCTGCTGCCAGTTCAAAAATATCTTCAATGGCGATTGAATTGGATACTCCTGTAATGTTCTTATCTGTCTTGTCAAAAGACTCGACCAATCCGGCTTCTACAGGATTGCTGACGGCTGAGAAAACGATCGTTACATCAGAAGTTGCTGCCGCTGCTGCCTGTGCCGTAGGTGTTGCAATAGGAACAAGAATATCACATCCATCATCGATCATGCCCTTAATAATAGTCGGAAGCATCGTCTGATCTCCGGATGCATTCTTGTATTCGATCTGTACCCTGCCCTGATTTACCAGTGGCTGTAATGTTTCCTGAATCTTTGCATTGATCTGATTCAGTGATGGATGATCGATATGTTGAATAATTCCAACCTTATAAACCTTGTCATCTTTATTGACTTCTGTTCCGTTATCCTCATTCTGCACTGTTGTAGTTACTTCCTGTGTTGTCTGTACTGTGTCATTTGTTGTCTGTACTGTGTCATTTGTTGTCTGTCCGGCATCACTGCCACAACCTGCAAGCATTGTCACTGCCATAATTGCACTTAATGCTGCTCCCATTACCCTTTTGACTACTGTCTTTTTCATAATTATTTCCCTCCTGAACTAAAAAAGTCCTCAGTTCGTCTAAACTAACGAACTAAGGACAAATCTACAAAATAAATCTGCGGTACCACCTTATTTGATTCTTCTTCGAATCCACTCCGTACAATGCCATCACATTGCCAGCCTCTAACGCAGGCATTACGTCTCGGATACCAGGCAGTGCCGTTCCCCTTGCCCTCAGCAACCCATACAACAGTGCATATCCTGTCAGTTTCCACCAGCCTGACTCTCTGTAAGGAATGTATCCTGTGCTTTTTCTGCATCATAGGTTTCTCTTTTGGGATTATTATAATGAATGTAGCTTTTATTGTCAACTGCTAATTTTTATACTCACTGATATCTATAAAAGTTACCAGCATTACATGAGTATCATTGCTCTTGCTCATTTCTTTCACCTGCAATAAATACCATCTGCCATACTCTTTACAATATTCCTTTTTTATTACACGTTCCTCGTTGACAGAATCTTCAAACATTTCCTTCAGCATCTCTGCTTCTTCTTCATCAATTTCTTCGCTGTTTATTATACGCTCATACGCCTGATTCGTACGCAGCAATTCCAGTTTGTCTCTGCAAAATTCATAAATTGCTATCGGAACATCCAGTAATTCCAATAACTGACTTGCATTGGATCGTGTATTCCACAAATCACTCATCATGGACATACTCTGTCCAAGTTCTGTCTGTGCCTCTTTATTAAGCTCATGCTCTATATAGTGCTCATAATCTTCTACAGGCATAGGCTGGGCAAAATAGAACCCCTGTGCATATTCACAACCAATACATTTCAGAAAATCCACCTGTTCTGCTGTCTCTACACCTTCTACGATTGATGGCATATGCAGCCATTTTGCCATACGGATAACAGATGTCAGAACCTTCTCTCCCTTACCGTTGAATTCTTCTTCCCGCAGAAACTTCATATCGATTTTCAGATAATCAACTTCCATATCTTTCAGTACATTCAGAGAGGAGTACCCGCTTCCAAAATCGTCCATCATGATCTGAAATCCATTCTGGTGTAATTTACTCATTGTTTTCATGACCAGATCCTGATCTTCCATAAAAGCACTTTCTGTCAGTTCAAGATTCAGCAAATGTGCCGGAATCTGATATTGTGCAATCAGTTTTTTGAAAATTTCTACCAGATGTGGATTATAAATATTAACTCTTGAAACATTAACAGATATAGGATCCGGATTTCTTCCCTCATCCAGCCACTTTCTTAATAAAATGCAGACATGACGCCACATATACTGATCCAGTCTGCCTATAATGCCATTTCTTTCATAAATTGGAATGAATTCTGCCGGAGAAATCATTCCCTTCTCAGGATGTTTCCATCTGACCAGTGCCTCTGCTCCATAGGGTCTGCCCGTCATCAGATTGATCTTAGGCTGCAGATATACCTTGAACTGTTCCTCCTCCAGAGCACGATTGACTTCATTGATCACAGATTGTTCATGACGCATGTTTTCAATCATGCTGGTATTGTAATAGGCTACATTCTCCATGTATTTACCTTTGCAGCTCTTTGCCGCAAGAGAAGCTCTGTCATACATTTCAGATACATCCATTTTATGATCATCAATTATGTACACACCGAATGAAACCTTGATATTGTAATCCTTATTGACCTTTTTTAACTTGATCTTTAATGCATTTACCAGCAGATCCACATTCTCCTCTTTATATGGCATACAGCATGCAAATACATCATTTTCCAGACGTCCATATATGAATTTATCAAAAGTGGATGCTACTTTGCGAAGTTCAAGTGCAATATTTCTTAATACTTTGTCGCCTTCCTTAAATCCATAGAAATTATTGATCATTTTAAAACGGTCTATATCAAAACGTACAAATGCAAACTGTTCATCTTTATATTCTGTAAGTAATTCACGTACAGTCTGGTAAAATTTGATTTTTGTGTAGCATCCTGTCACTGAATCCAGTTCTGCCATGATCATTTTGCTGCGCTCCATTGCATTACGCACCCGGTATTGCAGCAAATCCGGATTATAAGGTTTCATAACAAAATCCCAGACGCCAAGTTCAAGACACTTATGTTCCAACTCTTCGTCTTCTGTTGCAGTTGCTACGATGATGGGGATTCCTGTGTATTCCTGATGATTATGAAACTCTTCAAGAAAGCTCAGTCCATCCATTACGGGCATGACAATATCAAGCACAATGACACCAATCTCACTTGCTTTTTTATTCAATATATCTAATGCTTCCTGACCATTTGAAGCACATAATACGGTATATTCTTTCTTTAGTACATCTTTAAGAGTCAATTTAATGATTTCTTCATCATCGACAATAAGTACAGTATTTCTTTCCTGCATACACTTACCTCATACCGTTTCAATTTCTCTAACTTTTTTAAACCACATTACTATTTTACTGTTTTTTTTACCATTCATGTCAACGTTATCAGTTAATATATATTTGTTTATTTTGTTCCATGAACGTCATGTTGGTCATAATGTTTTTTATAATATACTGATCGCGTCCTTTTTTCTTTGCCTCATACACAGCAGCATCTGCCATATCAAGTAAAAACTGATAGTCCGCTCCCTCCTGTGAACAGTAAGCAGCCCCTATACTTGCCGTAATGTCAACATATTCTATTCCATTCGTATAAGTGCTGCGTAACTTGTCAACTGTCCACTCCAGTTTATTTTTTAATGTTTCATATGGAATATCCTTAACAAAAATGCAGAATTCATCTCCTCCAAAACGTGCGACCAGATCAAAATTAGCAAAAATGATCTGCAATTTCTGAGCCATATCACATATTACATGATCTCCCATGCTGTGCCCCATAGTATCATTTACTTCCTTGAAATGATCCATATCAATAAAAATCACTGCCGTATTGACCGATGAATGATGGCGTAGATAATAAATTGTTTCATTTGCAAAAGTAGATTTATTGATCAGCCCTGTCATACAATCCGTCCGATTCTCCCACTCTAATTTTTTGCGACGCTTGGTTTCCCTGTCCACATCCTCAATTTTGCCTACAATCGAAATCAACTGCTGATCGCTGTCATAAAGTGGAAAACCCGTAACCGTGCACCAGATATAATCTTCATTGATCTTCTGCATTCGAACGACAATTCTCCCTGAACGTCCCTGCTTTGTAATTCTGTCATACAGCAGTTTTACCTGTGCTTCATCTTCCTGACATATATGCCATATTTTCATCAGTTCTTCTGCATTCAGGTTTCTACACTGCCTGGGAATATTCCAACCAAATTTCTCATACACACGTTCAGATATGATATTAGATTCTTCACGGATTCCAATCTCGTACATCATTTCATCAGAATTATCCAACACAAGTCTGTACCTTTTTTGTTGGAGCAACAGCTTCTTTGCCTCATCTTCACGGCATTCCTGCTCTTTTTCCTTCAACAAGAGCAAATAATAAACAGCAAATCCTGTGATGATTCCCGCAACGCAGGTCATCATACATCCTTTCGCATTATGCTGCCAGACATCCGTAGCAACACATACATAGCCTGCAATTCCAAATACGGCTGACATTGCAATCAGATAACCACGCTTGAAATTCTTCATATATCCCCCTGTTACACTTCCTATTAGTAGCAATTGTCTTTTGTAAAATACTACTTTCTCTTTATATAACAGTATACTTCAAATTGTCAGAATATTCAAACATTTATTTTATAATGACAGCAATAGAATCATATTTCACACTATACTTGGAACTCCAATTAAAAAAGGAGAAGGGATATCCCTTCTCCTTAAACTGCTATTTTGCAATATTTTCGTTACTCCACAGATGTTACCTTGTAATCCTGTGCTTCTACTGCCTGAGTCAGTTCTTCATTAGAAACTTCTGCGTTCAGCTTCACTACTGCTGTACCTGTTTCATGGCTTACCTGTGCCTCTGTTACCTGTGGAAGTGCCTCTAATGCTTTCTTTACTCTTGCCTCACAATGTCCACACATCATACCTTCGATTTTCATTGTCTTTTCCATTGATTTGTCCTCCATATCATTTATTGCTGCAGAAGTCTGATGACTTCTGTTTCTTACCTTTTTATCATGAGCTGCATCATGAATCCTGACCAGATTAAGTCTGAGTGCATTCGTTACAACACAAAAGCTCGATAAACTCATTGCCGCTGCTCCATACATCGGGTTGAGCTGCCAGCCAAACAGCGGAATCCAGATACCTGCTGCCAGTGGAATCCCGATCACATTATAGGCAAATGCCCAGAACAGGTTCTCATGAATATTGTGCAAAGTAGCACGACTGAGACGAATTGCTGCCGGAACATCACTTAATCTGCTCTTCATCAGAACTACATCTGCCGCATCAATTGCGATATCTGTTCCCGCGCCGATGGCAATACCCATATCTGCTCTTGTCAGGGCAGGCGCATCATTGATTCCATCCCCAACCATGGCAACCTTGCCCTGTTCCCTGAGTTTGCGGATCACGCTCTCCTTACCGTCCGGCAGTACACCTGCAATGACTTCATCCACACCGGCCTGTGCGCCGATTGCCCTGGCTGTACGTTCATTATCACCTGTCAGCATCACTACGCGGATTCCCATATTCTGCAGTTCCCGAACTGCCTGTGGGCTGTCCTCTTTGATCACATCTGCTACTGCTATGATTCCCATGAAATGATCATCTTTTGCAAAGAAAAGAGGGGTCTTGCCATCTCCGGCCAGCTTCTCATATTGCGACTGTGCCATCTCCGGTATAGACAACTGACTCTTCATAAAAGTAAAGCTGCCACCTAAAAGTCTGCTGACATCTTGCTTCGCCTCCACGCCATTACCTGTCAGTGCTGCAAAATCTGTGACTTCAGATACAGGCATGTCCTTTTCCTTCGCATATTCTACGATTGCTCTGGCAAGTGGATGTTCGCTCCTGCTTTCCAACGCATATGCCAGTCCCAGAAGTTTCTCCTGTGAGATACCCTCTGCGGGTATCATATCCGTTACCTTCGGTTCTCCACTGGTGATCGTTCCCGTTTTGTCCAGGGCAACAATCTGAACCTTTCCAGCCTCTTCCAGTGAGACTGCCGTTTTGAACATAATACCATTTCTGGCACCGACACCATTACCGACCATGATCGCTACAGGAGTCGCCAGTCCAAGTGCACACGGACAACTGATAACCAATACCGAAATACCTCTCGCCAGTGCAAACCCAAAACTCTCTCCTGCAAAAATCCAGATCAGTATCGTAATGACTGCGATCGTAATAACTGCCGGTACAAAAACACCTGATACCTTATCTGCTACCTTGGCTATGGGAGCCTTGGTCGCCGCTGCATCACTGACCATCTGGATAATCTGTGAAAGAGTCGTATCCTCGCCTACTCTGGTTGCCTCGCACCGAATATATCCCGATTGATTCTGTGTTGCTGCAGACACCTTATCACCTGCCGCCTTATCCACAGGAATACTCTCTCCGGTCAATGCAGATTCATTGACAGCGCTGCTGCCTTCCAGAACAACACCATCTACAGGAATATTTTCACCCGGTCTGACAACAAAGATATCACCCTTGCTCACTTCCTCAACAGGAACCTGTACTTCTTCTCCATTTCTGATGACTACCGCAGTCTTAGGCGCCAGTTTCATCAGTCCTTTAAGTGCATCCATCGTTTTTCCCTTAGAATGTGCTTCCAGCATCTTTCCAACTGTGATCAGTGTCAGGATCATTGCTGCCGATTCAAAATAGAACTCATGCATATATGACATGACACCATCCATATCACCTCTGACCTGTGCATCCGTCATGGCAAACAACGCATAAGTGCTGTATACAAAAGCCGCTGTTGCTCCAAGAGCTACCAATGTATCCATATTGGGTGCTCTATGCGCCAGACTCTTGAAACCACTGATAAAGAATTTCTGATTGATTACCATAATGGCAATCGTAAGCAGCATCTGTATCAGTCCCATAGCTACATGATTTCCCTCCAGGGCGGTTGGCAATGGCCATCCCCACATCATATGCCCCATGGAAAAATACATCAATACCAGTAAAAATACCAGTGATGTGATCAAACGTTTCTTTAAGAGTGGCGTGTCCTTATCCCTGAGAGCTTCTTCTGCTGCTGCCATATCCATTGAACTATGGTGCTCTCTGTCCGCGTTCTTAGGAGATGCCCCATATCCCGCATCCTCTACAGCCTTTATAATTGCCTGGGGTGATGCAGTGCCTTCCACACCCATTGAATTGGTCAAAAGACTTACTGAGCAACTCGTTACACCCTCTACTTTCGACACGGCTTTTTCCACACGGGCTGAGCACGCCGCACAGCTCATACCCGTCACCGTATATTGTTCCATGTATTCGTTCCTCCGTTCTCATTGTTGCTGGTTACTTGTATCTGGTTCAGCAACATTATCCATATACAGTAGTCTTCTGCTACCTGCTTTCAATTCCTGTTACTTTAAAGTCCAGTCTCTCCACTGCCTTGCGAAGATCTTCGTCATCAAGTTCTCTGTCATATTCTACTACAGCGATCTTCTTACGCAGATTCACAGTAGCTGATGCTCCATCGATTTTATTGATCTGACGTTCTACACTGTTTTTACAATTATCACAGTGCATTCCATCAATATGAATAATTTTCTCGCCAAGCTTCTGACCTGTCAGTACCTTCTTCTCTACTTTCTCATCGCTGCCTCCTCCGCCACAGCATCCGCCTTCACCCTTAAAATGCTTCATACTGCTGCGTACCGCAAAAAACGCAATGATCACAATAACTGCAATTACAATTATATTTCCCATATTTCATATCCTCCATTCATAATAATAACTTTGTTATAAGTTACTTCATCAGCTTTTGCAAAACTGCAACCAACTCATCTACTGTTTCTTCCTTGCCCTCCCTGATATCCCTCGTAACACAGGTTTTAATATGGTTGGCAAGTAACACCTTGTTAAAACTGTTAAGAGCTGCATTCACGGCTGCCACCTGCACCAGAATATCTGTACAGTATGCATCCTTCTCTACCATGCCCTTAATACCTCTCACCTGTCCTTCAATACGGCTCAGACGATTTAAAAGATCTTTATATTCTTTCTCAGAACGTTCCTTTGTCTTGTGACAGCAGCAACATTCCGGCATTGCAGTAACTTCTTTATCTTTTTCCACGGATCATGCCCCTTTCTTCTTCATTGCATGTGTATTATATACCCTATAGGGGTATATTGCAAGTATGAATTTTCTCAATAATCAATAAGTCCGGAAATTAAGAAAAGGCGGGAACTGTTGTTCCTGCCTCTCTGCTTTATTTCATAGAGTTTACTCTGTCTTCTATATTTTTATGAAAATTCATTACCTTATGAACATATTCCTCATTCATATACTCTGAATGTACAATAAAATCCGCGGTCGAACGATTATTCGCAATGGGAATATCATACACCTGTGCAATACGAAGCAATGCCTTCACGTCCGGATCATGCGGCTGTGCTGCCAGAGGATCAGAAAAGAAAATAACCAGATCGATCTTACCCTCAACAATCTTTGCGCCAATCTGCTGATCTCCACCCAGAGGACCACTGTTATATCCTTTCACCGGAAGTCCTGTCTGATCTGCGATCATTCTTGCCGTTGTACCTGTTCCACACAGGAAATGTCTCTGAAGAATATCCTTATTCTCACTGCACCACTCAATCATTTCCTTCTTCTTGCTGTCATGTGCAATCAACGCAATGTTCTTCTGTTTTGAAATTGTAAATGAAATAAATTCGTTTTCCATAGGTATCCTTTCGTATAAAATAATCTTTGAATGAAATAAACTATTTATATTGTAGCATATCCTGCCTGTTTAGAATATGAATTATTATATCCTTCCTGCAATCTGCATTCAAACTCTTCTTCTGTAAGTGGTTCATCGAATACATAGCCCTGCACGATATCACAACCAGCATCTTTAAGATACTGCAACTGCGCCTTGTTTTCCACACCTTCTGCTATGGTTTTTTTACCAAGTTGTTTGATCAGGCTTACGATATTGCGGAACATGATAATATCCTTCTCTTTGCCAGGATAATTTGTTTCCAAAGGGATAAACGATTTATCTATCTTGATAACTTTCAAATCTACCTGTTTGATCATATTCAGAGATGAGAAGCCGGTTCCGAAATCATCCATAGAAGTTCCGATTCCATTGTTCTTCAATTCATTTACGATGCCTGTAATTCTTTCGTAATTCTGATAATCCTGACTTTCTGTCAATTCAATCTCTATATACTGGTGATCAATTCGATAACGGTCAATCATTTCAACAATTTGCTCTACCATCTTCTCTCCTTCAAGATGTTTTCGCGAAAAATTGACAGAAATACATAATGGCTCTTTTCCTTCTCTGATCCGTCTGCTTAAAAACTTACATACTTCTTCCAATACATAATAGTCCAGCTGGCAGATACTTCCCTCTCTTTCAAGAGGTGGCACAAATTTAATCGGAGAAATCAGAGTTCCTTTCCTGTTCCATCTGACAATAGCTTCTGCTCCACAGATAGAATGTTGTGAAATATTTACTTTAGGTTGATAAAGTACAATAAATTCATGCGCTTCCAACGCCAGAATAAAATTCGAAATAATACTCTGTGTCTCCATAAGTTCCTGTCTGACTTGCTCCGTATATTCAACAGTTTTTCCTGCTCCACGCCGTCTGGCTGTCTGATACGCAATGCTTGTACGCGCCATTACCTCTTTAGGATCTGTCACATCATCCAGTGCACTGACTCCTATCGTTGCGCCAAACAGAAACTCTTTTTCTTTGGCTTCAGTTCGATAATACATCCTGAGATTACTGATCTCATCAACTATTTTGTCTTTATTTGCTGCTTTCACCAGCATAACGAAATTATCACCGCCTAATCTTGCGATAATCTCATCTGCCTCCAGCATATCCTGTATTTTTAAAGCACAATTTCTTAGTATAATATCCCCTTCTGCATAGGGAAATACCTTATTAACATATTTAAAATTATGAATATTAAAAAATATAGCATAATACGCATTCAATTGTTTCATAGCC